>Ga0194134_10001037_pt1 | contig 39498 bp, 36 predicted proteins | sample TA2KigOff0mmetaG_FD_148602 | JGI IMG/M metagenome (GOLD analysis project Ga0194134, IMG submission 148602) | Freshwater microbial communities from Lake Tanganyika, Tanzania - TA2015056 Kigoma Offshore 0m | ecosystem: Environmental > Aquatic > Freshwater > Lake | place: Tanzania: Lake Tanganyika... | reverse complement strand
AACGGCTCTGCCATAAGGGCTAACTTTCATCATTCTGCGTTTTTCCTCCTTGGTGAGTCATTGCCCGATGATCCGCGTCTGCCCAGTAAAAATTCCGTGTATTCTGGCCCTTTTGACTTTGCTCGCGAGCTCTCACGCTGTTTTTGCCCAGCAAAGCGGCGCACCTCAGGGCGGTGCTCCGGCGGGTGGTGCATCTCAAAGGGTCGTTCCTGTCCTTTTAGGAACAGCAAAGCGGGAAGCAGTGCCGGTTCAATTAGAGACGATTGGAACCGTGCAGCCAGTGGCCTCGGTCACTTTGCGGCCACGGGTTGAGGGACAAATTCTGGAAATCCTCTTTGCCGATGGTGCACTAGTGAAAGCCGGTGACGTCCTTGTTCGCCTCGACTCCCGCGGCATTGATGCGCAAGTGCGACAGGCCGAAGCCACGGTTCAACGCACGACCGCGCAGCTCGAGCAGGCGCAACGCGATGTGAGCCGTAATGAGGCGCTGGCGGCGAATGAATTTGCGTCCAAGGTCAATCTTGAAAATGCAAAGACACAAGTTGCCGCCTTAACCGCGCAGCTCACCTCTGATCGCGCGGCGCTTGATAATCTACGCGTTACGCAAAGCTATTACACGATCTCCGCACCGATAAGCGGGCGCGCGGGTGTTGCCGGACTGAAGCCCGGTAACATCGCCAAGACGGGTGATGGCAGCGTCCCTTTCACAATTATCAACCAGATTTCACCAATCTATGTGGCCTTCAGCACACCTCAAAGGTTCTTGCCGGATCTTAAAGCCGCATTTGGAAATGCCGGTTCAAGCGTTGAAGCAACCATTCAGGGTGTGGGTGAAAAGGTGAAAGGCAAAATTGCCGTCATTGATAATGCTGTTGATACAACATCAGGCACTGTGATGGTGCGCGCGATTTTCGATAATGAGAAAGAAGCGCTCTGGCCCGGTGCTTTATGCAATGTGCGTGTGACTTTGAAAGTCATCGATAATGCCGTCACCGTACCGCGCGAAGCGGTGCAGACGGGGCCGCGTGGGTCTTTTGTTTATGTTGTCGAGAAAGACATCGCCAAATTCAAACCGGTGAAAACGGGACGCACAGTCAATAATCGCACGGAGATCACTGATGGGCTCTCCAGCGATGAACAAGTTGTAACCGACGGTCAAATTCAATTGACGGACGGTGTGAAGATTGAACCGAAAGGTTCTTCGACGGGAGCGCCCTGATGTCTCTCTCGGAATTATGTATTCGTCGTCCAGTGATGACGACGCTCATCACTTTATCATTTATAATCTTTGGTCTCTTTGCCTATCGCCTTCTGCCAGTTGCCGCTTTGCCGCGTGTTGATTTTCCAACGATCAGCGTTTCGGCGAATTTGCCCGGTGCAAGTCCTGAAAGCATGGCGTCGTCTGTAGCGGCAACCCTTGAACGGCAATTTTCGACAATCTCGGGCATAACCGCGATGACATCGGTGTCGAGTTTGGGATCGACCAATATCACACTGCAATTTGATCTTGATCGCAACATTGATGGCGCGGCTCTTGATGTGCAGGCGGCGATTAGCGGATCATTACGTCGTCTTCCGCCCGATTTACCGAACCCGCCAAGCTTTCGAAAAGTAAATCCTGCCGATCAACCAGTACTTTTCATCGCGCTCACCTCCGAGACGATGCAATTGTCACAGGTGAATGATTACGCCGAGCAAATTCTTCAGCAGCAGATCTCGCAAATTAATGGTGTGGCGCAGGTCCAAATTTATGGGTCGCAAAAATATGCGTTGCGTGTAACGGCCGATCCTGAAGCGGTCTCTGCGCGTGGACTTTCTTTCGCCGATATTCAACGAGCGATTTCCTCAGCGAATTCCAATCAACCAATGGGCACTTTGCGCGGCACCGAGCGCAACGTTACAATTGAAGCGTCAGGCCAATTGAGAAATGCGGCCGACTATGGCGCGATCATCATCATTTCAAAAAATGCAGTGCCTGTAAAACTTGAAGACATCGCCACTGTGCGCGATTCCGTTGAAAATGATCAAACGGCGAGTTGGTTTGGTAAAAAGCGATCAATTGTTTTAGCAGTTTTCCGACAATCAGATGCGAATACGGTTGATGTGGTCGATCAGGTCAAATCGAAGTTACCGCAATATCGCAATCAGCTTCCTGCGTCGATTGGCATGGATGTTTTGTCAGATCGCTCGCTTCCCATTCGCGAAGCCGTTGCCGATGTTGAATTCACACTCGGCCTTTCCATTATCCTTGTGGTGTTGGTGATTTTCTTGTTTTTAAAGTCGCTAACCGCAACCATTATTCCCGCGCTCGCCCTTCCCGTCTCTTTGATTGGCACATTCGCAGCGATGTATGTGTTTGGCTATTCGATCGATAATATATCGCTTCTCGCGCTCACGCTTTCTGTGGGTTTTGTCGTCGATGATGCCATCGTGATGCTTGAAAACATTATGCGTCATATTGAAAATGGCGAGAAGCCCTTTGACGCTGCGTTGAGGGGATCGCGGGAAATCGGTTTTACGATTATCTCCATCACACTGTCTTTGGTCGCGGTTTTTATTCCCGTCTTTTTCATGGGCGGTGTTGTCGGGCGCGTGTTCCGTGAATTTGCGGGGACGATTTCAGTAGCCATTTTAGTTTCTGGCTTTGTCTCGCTGACATTAACGCCGATGATTTGCGCGCGGATTCTGCGCGAACATCGCCCCAATCATCGTGAGGGTCTTTTCGCGCGAATTATTGATGCCGGGTTCAATGCGATTTTGAGGCTTTATCAAATCGCTCTTGATGGAGTGATCCGAATCCGTTTCATTGTTCTTCTGTTGACGCTTGGCACCATTGCGTTGACAGTTTGGATTTATTTCCAAATCCCCAAGGGATTTTTCCCGCAGGAAGATACAGGTCTTTTACGCGCCTCAGTTGAGGCGGCACCCGATGTGTCTTTCAGCGCCATGGCGGATTATCAATTGAAATTGAATGAGGTCATCAGCAAAGACCCGGCGATTGATTATTTTACATCATCAGCCGGTTTCGGCTCAACCAATCAAGCCTTTATGTTTATCCAGTTAAAGCCACGTGCTCAGCGCGATGATATGGGCAAGATTATCGGAAGACTTCGTAAAGCTGCGTCCAGTATTCCGGGAATTAATGCGGTCTTTTTGCCGATTCAGAATTTCAATCTGAATGCTGGCCGTCTTGCGCGCGCACAATATCAATACACGATGCAGTCAGGTGACCTTGCCACTTTGTTTGCGTCTGTTCCGAAGATTCTGGAGCAGTTCCGAAAGACACCTGAATTACGTGACGTGACGAGTGATTTGCAGATCGCCAATCCTCAAATCGTTGTGGATCTCGATCGCGAGAAGGCGGCGAATTTAGGTGTGACATCGGATCAAGTTCGACAAACGCTTTATAACGCGTTTGGTTCGCGTCAAATTTCAACGATCTACACGGCCTCAGCCGATTATGCTGTCATCTTGGAAGCCAATCGTGATTATCAATCGGATCCGGCGGCCTTGTCGCGTTTGTTCATAAAAAATTCGACTGGTCAGAATGTACCGCTTGAAACGGTGGCGAATATACGCCGTAATATCGGACCCTTGTCGATCAATCGCCAATCACAGCAACCGGCTGTGACATTATCATTTAATCTCGCGCCTGATGTCGCGTTGGGTCAAGCGGTCGAAGCCATTCGCAAGGCAGAAAAAATTGCAGGCCTACCGTCGTCAATTGTCACAGGTTTTGCGGGTTCAGCGCAGCAATTCCAAGACTCACTCAAAGGGCAGGGGCCTTTAATCCTCGCTGCTGTACTTGTGATCTATATCGTTTTGGGCGTGCTTTATGAAAGCTTTATTCATCCCATCACGATTTTGTCTGGTCTTCCGTCTGCGGGCTTAGGTGCCTTGCTTGCACTTCAATATTATAAGCTTGATCTTTCAGTCATCGCCATCATCGGTATTTTGATGCTGTTCGGTATTGTCAAGAAAAACGCGATCATGATGGTTGATTTCGCCATTGAGCGACGCCAGTCGGGTATGGATGCGTTAAGCGCTATTCGGAAAGCGGCACTTGTGCGCTTCCGCCCCATTATGATGACGACATTCGCAGCGCTTTTTGGAACTCTACCCATCGCGCTTGGTTCTGGAGTGGGATCTGAACTTCGCCAACCTTTGGGTATTGCGGTTGTCGGCGGTCTTGCCGTTTCGCAGCTGCTCACTCTGTTTATCACGCCGGTTGTCTATATCTATCTCGACAAGATCGAGAGCTATTTTCACAGGCGGACAAAGACGGAAGCGGAATTGGAACCGCAAGAGGGTTGAATTTTAGCCAATTTCTATCCGGACTTTTAAACGCGTAAGGCTAAGACGATCCCGTATTTGTTTTCGGGACATGGATCCCATAGCGCCTCAGACTGTGTCGACCTTGCCGAAGAGCAGACCGTGCAGTCTGCTGTTATCGCCTGATTATTATTGCCGGGCAGTGCTCGCTGATTTCTTCGATGACCATGGCGATCCGCTGATCTGCCATTCCTCCTTGCGAGACATGGTTCTTAAGGGACCAACTGGAGCTGCTGAGCTTCTGATTTTGGATGATGATCTTGGGGAAATGACCCCCTTTGAAGCGCTTCGGATTTTGCGGGCCAAAATTGAAAGCCCGGCATTGTCAAAAGCTATAATGCTAAGCGGCGGCGCTACGCGCCGTGTCCTTGAAAGGGCGAGGAGTGCCGGCTTTGACGCCGTGATCGCAAAGCCGATTATGCCAGCGCTTTTTCTTCGCACACTGAAAAATCTTACGATGTCCCTTGCCGCGTGACAGGGGCGGGGCGTTTTTGGTGTTTTGATCATCGCGTTTCGGCTCTCGCTTGGCTTTTTGGGCCGACTGATGCTAGCCTCATGTTCGATTGAGTGTTTTTTGAACGGAATTCCATGTCGCGGGCGGGTGTGCATCGCGCGGAAGAGGGTGCAGGCAAGGCGGGACGGCATCACGCTGAGGGCGGGGATGCCTCGCGCGCTGTGGTCTATGCCGCGCTGGATTTGGGTACCAATAATTGTCGCCTCTTGATGGCGCGGCCGTCGTGCGACGGGTTCCGCGTGGTGGATGCGTTTTCTCGAATTGTACGTTTGGGCGAAGGCGTCTCTTCAACCCGGCGTTTGGCTGATGATGCCATAAGTCGCACGATTGAGGCGCTTAAAATATGCAGCCATAAAATGGCGCATCGCGGCGTGAAGCGCGCGCGTCTTATAGCGACCGAAGCCTGTCGTGCCGCCGAAAACCGTGAAGAATTTATGGGTCGTGTCGAGCAAGAAACGGGTCTGCGCTTGGAAATCATTGATCGCGAGACAGAGGCTGCGTTAGCCGCTGCAGGGTGCGCGGCTTTGGCTGATCCGAAAGCCGAGAGCGTTGTGCTCTTCGATATTGGAGGCGGCTCTACCGAAGTTGTCTGGCTCGATGCTGCGCGCCAAGGGCGACGCTCCATTCGCAAGCGCATCCGGTCATGGCTCTCTTTGCCGGTGGGTGTTGTTAATCTCTCCGAGCGGCATGGCGGACGCGATGTCAATGCAGACTCCTATCAACGCATGGTGGATGAAGTGAAAGACCATCTTGTGTCTTTCGCGGCGTCTTTGCCGAAGACGGGTGAGCCTCGTGATTTTCATCTCTTGGGTACTTCCGGCACAGTGACGACTTTGGCGGGCGTGCATCTCGGTTTGCCGCGATATGATCGTCGTGCGGTGGATGGAATTTGGATGTCGTCTGATCAGGTGAGCACAATTGTGTCGCGGCTTTTGGCGATGAATTATTCCGAACGCGTTGCGAGCGCTTGTATTGGTGTTGAACGTGCAGATTTAGTTTTATCAGGCTGTGCGATTTTTGATGCGATCAGGCATATGTTTCCTTCCGACCGCGTTCGTGTTGCCGATCGCGGCTTGCGTGAAGGTATTCTCATGCAATTGATGGTCGAAGATGGCGTGTGGCATGACCGCGCTGTGGGGGCCACATGAGTGGTGACGGACTCTCGGGCCGCGAAGGGGGGCGTTCCCTAAAACAACGTGTGAAGACCGCCAAAAAACGTACGGTCTCACAAAAGCGTTGGTTGGAACGGCAACTTAATGATCCTTACGTCGCGCGGGCCAAGCGTGGAGGTTATCGTTCGCGCGCGGCGTTCAAAATCATCGAGCTCAATGAGAAATTCAAATTGTTTAAACCGGGTGGTCGCATTGTGGATCTCGGTGCCGCACCCGGCGGTTGGGCGCAAGTGGCGGCAAAGATCGTTCAATCTGACAAGGGAAAGGGCAAAGTCATCGGCATCGATCTATTAGAAATTGAACCCATCATTGGCGTTAATTTCACCGTGATGGATTTTCTCGAAGCCGATGCCCCGGAAAAATTGAAGTTGATGTTGGGCGGCGAGGCCGATGTTGTGATGTCGGATATGGCCGCGAATACAACGGGTCATAAGAAAACCGATCATTTGAAAATCGTGGCGCTTGCTGAACTCGCGACCGAATTCGCGCGCGAGGTTTTGGCGCCCGGCGGGGCGTTTCTCGCCAAAGTCCTGCAAGGCGGGACGGAGGGGACCTTGCTTTCCGATCTCAAGCGGGATTTTGCGCAGGTCAAACATTACAAACCCGCCGCGAGCCGGTCTGATTCGGCGGAGCTTTATGTCGTCGCCACGGGCTATCGCGGACGTTCAACGGCTTAAATTGGAGCAATTTTGCGCAGGCTTTCGCTTTCTCTCCATAAAAAATGAGATAAAACACAAGGATGGGCTCTTTCCGCTTCCTGTTTGTGAGAGGCCGTGATACGTCCCACTGCCAATCCGATGACCGGCCCGAGATTGCCGCCGCGCTGATTTTAAGCCGGTTGTCCCCGCCTCTTTTTCGCGCGTTCAGGAGTTGGCCATGGCCGTCAAATCGGCAATTCGTGAATCTTTCACATTCGACGATGTTCTCTTGCAGCCGGGTCATTCTTTGGTGATGCCGGGCGATGTCAATGTGACAACGAGACTGACGCGGACATTAAGTCTCAAACTCCCTATCATCTCAGCGGCGATGGATACAGTAACTGAACATCGTCTTGCGATTGCGATGGCGCAAGCGGGTGGGCTCGGCGTTCTTCACCGCAATATGACGATTGATGAACAAGCCAATGAAGTGCGCGCGGTAAAAAAATTTGAAAGCGGGATGGTGGTGAACCCGCTCACAATCTATCCCGATGAAACGCTTGCCGATGCGCTTGAACTCATGAAGCGCAATCATATTTCGGGTGTGCCGGTTGTTGAGCGCGGCTCGGGTGATAAATCGGGAAAGCTTGTTGGCATTCTCACCAATCGTGATGTGCGTTTTGCCACCAACCCGCAACAACCCGTTTCCGAATTGATGACGAAGGATCGTTTGATCACCGTGCGCGAAGGCGTGAGCCAAGATGAAGCGCGCCGTCTTCTTCATCAATTCCGCATTGAGAAGCTTCTTGTTGTGGATGATCATTTCCGCTGCATTGGGTTGATCACCGTTAAAGATATGGAAAAGCAGGTCGCCCATCCGCATGCGTCAAAAGATGCGCGCGGGCGTTTGCTTGTAGCCGCGGCAACTACTGTCGGTGACTCAGGATTTGAACGTGCCGAAGCCTTGATCAACGCGGGCTGCGATGTCGTTTGTGTTGACACGGCGCATGGTCATTCGCAACGCGTGCTCGATAGCGTGACGCGGATCAAGAAATTATCGAATGCGGTGCAAATCATTGCGGGTAATGTTGCAACAGCCGGCGGCACGCAAGCGCTGATCGATGCGGGTGCGGATGCTGTTAAGATCGGCATTGGACCGGGATCAATTTGCACAACGCGTATTGTTGCGGGCGTCGGTGTGCCGCAACTCTCTGCGATTATGGATGCCTATTCGGTTGCAGAGAAAGCGGATATTCCAGTGGTTGCGGATGGGGGTATAAAATTCTCCGGTGATCTTGCAAAGGCACTTGCCGCGGGCGCAGAAACCGCGATGATCGGATCGCTTCTTGCAGGCACAGATGAAAGCCCCGGCGAAACCTTTCTTTATCAAGGCCGCACTTACAAAGCCTATCGCGGTATGGGTTCGGTTGGCGCGATGGCGCGCGGCTCGGCGGATCGCTATTTCCAACAAGATATCAAAGACGCGCTGAAACTTGTTCCCGAAGGCATTGAAGGGCAGGTGCCTTATAAGGGACCTGTCGCGAGCGTGCTTCATCAATTGGCAGGCGGGTTACGCGCGTCGATGGGGTATGTTGGCGGTGCAACCCTGCAAGAATTCCGCGCAAAAGCTGAATTTGTAAAAATTACATCGGCGGGTTTACGCGAAAGCCATGCACATGATGTGACGATCACGCGCGAGAGTCCGAATTATTCAACATGAGTGTTTATGATCTTGTTTCGCTCTCTCATTTGAAAGTTGTGTTATGACTCCTGCAGCACGACTTTCGGCGGCTATTGAAGTGCTCGATGATCTTATTTCACGTCGGCGTCCGGCTACGGATGCGTTAAAAGATTGGGGTCTTGCGCATCGCTTTGCAGGCTCTGGCGATCGCGCAGCGATTGCGGCGCTTGTTTATGATACGCTTCGCCGCCGGGCCTCAGCCGCTCATCTCATGAAGACTGAGACACCGCGCGCAATGCTTTTAGGCGCCGTGCATCTCGAGTGTGGGTTATCTGCTGATGGGATTGCAGTTCTCTGTTCCGGGGAGAAATTTGCGCCAACGCCATTGACTGCTGATGAAATGAACGCGCTTCAAAATAGCACCATCACTGACGCGCCGTCTCATGTCATTGGTGATTATCCTGAATGGCTTGATGCGTCTTTCAAAGCGGCCTTCGGTGAAGCGTCACCGGATGAAATGCAAGCGATTTCGCATCGTGCACCGATTGATTTGCGCGTGAATATGTTAAAGGCCACGCGCGAGCGGGTGCTCGAAGAGCTTTCGCATTTCCAACCGGTTGCCACACCGCATTCGCCGGTTGGCATTCGTATCATGCCATCGCCTGATGGTCGCGCGCCAAGCCTGCAAGCCGAACCCGCCTTTCAAAAAGGCCTCTATGAAATTCAAGATGAAGGGTCGCAACTTGCCGCTGCGCTTTCAGCCGTTGATCCGGGTATGCAAGTGATCGATCTTTGTGCGGGCGCTGGCGGTAAAACACTGGCCCTTGCCGCGCTCATGGATAATCGCGGACAGATATTTGCAACTGACAGCGACAAAAGACGCTTGGCACCAATCTTTGATCGCGTGACGCGTTCGGGCGCGCGCAATGTGCAAGTAAGAGCGCCAAAAATCAAAAACGACGAACCGCTCAAAGACCTCGATTGCCAAGCCGATCTTGTTCTGATCGATGCGCCCTGCACAGGCACTGGCACATGGCGCCGCAATCCTGACGCGAAATGGCGCTTGCGACCCAATGCGTTGGAAGACCGCATCAAAGAACAAAGAGCCGTGCTTGAACGCGCCGCACCCTTCGTGAGGCGTGGTGGGCGCATCGCTTACATCACATGCTCACTTCTGCCGCAGGAAAATGATGACGCGGTTGAAGCTTTTCTGAAAACGCATGACTCTTTCACGCTTGTTGATCCCACTCATGTGGCGATGAATGCCGGTTTCCCAGCACTTGCTGATTTTGTTTCACACAAAGGCAAAGGCTTGCAATTAACGCCATACCGCACCGGCACGGATGGTTTTTATATTTCACTTCTTAAGCGGCAATGATTTCATAATTTGGAACGCTCGATGACTGACAGACATGATCCTCACGCGCATGAAAAAATCCTGATCGTCGATTTCGGTTCGCAAGTCACGCAATTGATCGCGCGGCGGGTGCGCGAAGAGGGCGTTTATTGTGAGATCATTCCCTTTCAATCGGCCGAAAAAGCCTATCATGATATTAACCCCAAAGCGGTGATCTTGTCGGGCGGGCCTGCCTCCGTGCTTGATGAGAATTCGCCTTTCGCACCGGATGTGATTTTCAAATCAGGCGTTCCCGTTCTCGGCATTTGCTATGGCGAACAGACCATGGCCAAGCAATTGGGTGGCCATGTCGAAAGCGGGCATCATCGCGAATTTGGTCGCGCCGAAATTGAAGTGACATCGTCTTGCAAATTGTTTGAGGGCGTTTGGGCGAGAGGCCAGAAGTCGCCGGTATGGATGAGCCATGGCGATCGCGTGACGCGGTTGCCGGAAGGTTTCTCGGTTGTTGCTGTCTCTGAGAACGCTCCCTTTGCAGCGATTGCGGACGAAGCACGCCATTATTACGGCGTGCAATTTCATCCAGAAGTGGTTCATACGCCTGATGGCGCAAAGCTTATTCGGAATTTTGTGCGCAACATCGCGGGGTGCCGTGCCGATTGGACGATGAAGGCGTTCCGTGAAGAGGCGATCAAACGCATTCGTGATCAAGTTGGCAAAGGCCGCGTGATTTGCGGTCTGTCGGGTGGCGTGGACTCTTCTGTCGCCGCTGTCTTAATCCATGAAGCGATTGGCGATCAATTGACCTGTGTCTTTGTCGATCATGGTTTGTTGCGTTTGGGTGAAGCACAAAAGGTCGTCACGCTCTTTCGTGATCATTACAATATCCCACTTGTTCATGTGGATGCGAGTGAAACCTTTTTGACGGAGCTCTCAGGCGTCGATGATCCGGAAGCCAAACGCAAAATCATCGGCAAGCTTTTCATCGATGTGTTTGATGCGGAAGCGAAAAAAATAGGAGGCGCTGATTTTCTGGCGCAAGGCACACTCTATCCCGATGTGATTGAGAGCGTTTCATTTACTGGTGGGCCGTCGGTAACGATCAAGAGCCATCACAATGTTGGCGGCTTGCCCGAACGCATGAAGATGAAACTCGTCGAGCCTTTATGCGAACTTTTCAAAGATGAGGTGCGGATATTGGGGCGTGAATTGGGATTACCAGATGCGTTTGTTGGTCGCCATCCTTTCCCAGGACCGGGCCTTGCGATCCGTATTCCGGGCGCAATCACGAAAGATAAAGCGGATATCTTGCGCTTGGCTGACGAAATCTATCTCGAAGAAATTCGACGCGCGGGGCTTTACGACAAAATCTGGCAGGCCTTTGCCGTGTTGCTCCCCGTGCGCACGGTAGGGGTGATGGGTGATGGGCGTACTTATGATCATGTCTGCGCCTTGCGCGCGGTCACTTCAGTTGATGGCATGACGGCGGATTTCTATCATTTCGATATGAATTTCTTGGGCCGCGCCGCGAACCGTATCATCAATGAAGTCAAAGGCATTAATCGTGTTGTTTATGACGTGACGTCAAAGCCACCGGGTACGATTGAGTGGGAGTGATCAATGACCGATCATGAAACCTCAATCCGCATTGCCGAGCTTGAGCATCGCCTCACGGAACAAGACAGGACGATTTCCGATTTAAGCGAAATGGTTGTCGCGCAATGGAACAAGATCGATCTCCTTGAGCGGCGTCTTAAAGAGTTGCGTGACGAGTTTGAAGTGTCAAATGAGGCGTTAAACAAAGCCCCAGAGCCGCCTCCACCGCATTATTGAGGCAAATATCGACGCGGTGTTATGTTCTAAACCCATGCAATTTTTATGAAATTTTGAGCTAATAACTATATTTTATACTTGACCTTGCGTAAGGTTATAGCCTGTGGTTCCCTTATCCTCCTCGGAATGAGGAGGGTGTGCCATGCGGCACTTTTTAATATTGCGGGCTTCTGAGCAAAATGCGCGTGCCAATGCTGTAGGTCACGTTGTGAATGGTGAAATCATTCGCGACTTCGTTCAGTTAGGCGATAACGCTGATGCCCGTCGTTTACCACAGGTCTCTGCACCAAAATTTTCTGAAGAAGACGCGACGTCGCTTGCTGAAACAGCGCCTCTTTTGGCCTCGGCCATTCGCAATGAGGAAATTCGCCTTGATTACGAAGCGCTGATTGATCGGTTCCGCGCCTTTGATCATCTGCGCGCCGAGTTTTTAGGCGTAATGCAGCGTTTCGTTGCCGTTGTTGATGAATTGGAAGAGGTGAAGAAAGACAAGGCCGAATTACAAGGCCATCTTGAATTGTCTGAAGCCGTAGGCGCTGAATTGCGCGCCGCGCGCACCGATCTTGAACCGAAATATGAAACGCTTGTATCTGAGAAGGTGGCCTTAGAGGCCGCAGGCGAGCGGGCACGCGACACGATCGCGAAGACCGAAGCTGCAAAACAAAAAAACAAGAAGATCATCTTGCCACGCGGGATATCGTCAAACAGCGTGAAGGCGCTTTGGCGGAAGCGCGCACCCATATCAATGCGCTGCAGGATGAAATCTCTGTGGGCCGGCGAGAACTTGATCGCCTCTCTTCCGCTTTGGCCGAGCGCGAAGTTGCCTATGAGCAGGTGGCAAGCGCCTTGCGCAGCAGTGAAGAGCAGGACCGGATGCTCAAAACGCTCCTTCATGAAAACACATTCCAGACCGCGCGCTTGAGCCGCACGGTCAGCGAATTGGAGCCGATGGCGGAGCGTTTGAAATCGCAGATCGCGACGCTGCAAGCTGCCGTTGAAGCAGAGCGCGAAGCGAAAGAGAAAGCTGCTATTCAGCGTGTTGAGAGTCTTGAAGTGCTTCGTGCCGAATTGCACTCGACATCGGCAAAACTCGAAGCGGCCACTCAACGCGCCGAGACGCAGGAAAAAGTGTTGAATTCGGTGCGGTAAAATTATCGCGAGAAGCTGGAAGAATTGTATACTGTGGAACGTTCGGTCATCGATCTCACGATGCAGCTTGCGAATATGACGCGACGCACTGAAACGGCTGAAGTTGAAAAATCAGCGCTTTATGTGCGTGTATCTGATCTTGAAACGGCGGAACGCAGTTTTGATCTCCGCTATGAGGAAGTCAGTAAAGCGCTTACAGAGAAACAAACTTCTTTGCTGGCGCGCGATCAGGTCACTTTTGAATCGATTCGTCTTGAAGAAGCGAAGCGAATGGCTCGTCTTGAGCGCGCCCGTTATGAAGCGGATATGGTTGAGATGGCGCAGCTTCTTGACAAGGAGCGGGTTAATCGTACGGTTCTTGAAGGTGCGTTGCTCTAAAATCACATCCAACACGGTACCGAGGTGGAAACCTTCGAGGCTGTTGCTGAAACCGTTTAAGAAACAAACACAGAATTGGTGGACGAAAGATCGAATGGAAGCGCTCCCGCGCTTCTTGTCGATGAAGCAGAGAATGGCGCGGTCATTCTCGAGTTCGAACGAGGGCCAGCAAGTGTAACTCATGAAAATACTGTCGCAGCTGATCAGGTGTCGGCAACAAGATCACCATCCACACCAATGGCATCGTGAAACTCAGCATTGCTTTTTGATTGGCATGAGTGAGTGAGAACGGGACGACTTGCTCAAGATACCCCGCGCGTGGTTTAACGAGTACCTCGCTTTTAGGGGAATCCGTTCATGTCCATTCTCATTCTCGGCCTTGTGATTTTTCTCGCGGGTCATTCTGTCCAGATGGCTCCCGCACTTCACGCAAGCCTTCAGCAGAAATTCGGGCGCAATATCTATCGCGGGCTTTATAGTGTTGTGGCCGTGATCGGTGTGGCTCTCGTGATTGACGGCTTTGGCCGATATCGCGGTGACGGCATGATCCCCGTTTGGGATCCGCCGACGGGGATTAATCATCTCAATTTCCTGCTGATGCTATTTGCATTCATTGCGCTGATCGCTAGCCAGCTCCCGCGCGGCTATATTAAGGCGCGATTGAAGCATCCGATGCTCGTCGGGCTCAAAGCCTGGGCCTTTGGCCATCTGCTCGCGAATGGCGATCTCGGCAGCATCATTCTCTTTGGCTCGATCCTCGCTTGGGCGGTTGTAAACCGGATTTCCTTCCGCTGGCGTCCTGCGGGCGCCGAACCTCCGGCGCCACGTGTTTTCGGCGATGTTTTTGCGGTTGGTATCGGTGTCATTGCCTATGTGGCGATTCTTTATCTGCACCCGCTCCTTATCGGCGTGTCGGTGTTCGGCTGAAATCGACTGATTTTTTACTTACAAAAGCCACCGGTCTTCCTTATAGAGGGCTGTTTGCAATCTGATTTTTGGGTGTTTTGAGGTCATGAGCGATATTTTCCGCGAAGTTGACGAGGATCTCCGCCGCGATCAGGCGGTCGATATCTGGAAAAAATATGGTCCGATCTTTTTGGCGGTCGCGGCTGTGATCGTCGCGGGCACCGCGCTTTATCGTGTTTATGTCTCCTACGAGCGCGAAAAAGCCGAAGCGCTTGGCGGGCGCTATCAAGCCGCGCTTGAATTGTCACGTTCGGGCAAAAATGAGGAAGCGGCCAAAGAATTCGCGGCCATCGCTTCAGAGGGTGGTGCTGGTTATGGCGTCTTGGCGCGTTTTCGCGCCGCAGCAGAACTTCAGGTGAAAGACAAAGCGGCAGCGGCCGCGCAATTTGATGCGCTTGCGAATGACGCGTCCATCGGCGCGCTTCTGCAAGGGCTGGCTCGCCTACGCGCCGCCACCGCGCTGGCTGATACGCTTTCCGTTGATGAACTCAAAAAGCGTCTTGAGCCGCTGCTTCCGCAAGGCTCGGCTTGGGGACCCAATGCATGGGAGTTGATTGGCCTTGCGATGATGAAGGCGGGCGATCTAGAGGCGGCCGGCAAAGTCTTTGACGAAGTCATGACCGACCCCGCATCGCCTCCAAGCTTGAAGCAACGTGTTGAAGTCTATCTCGCACTAGTAAAATCGGGCAGCAAGGCTTCCTGACAGGGGAGTCACTCAAAGAGGTGATGAATTATGTCGTTTACGGTCGCGCTGATCGGCCGACCGAATGTCGGCAAATCCACTTTGTTCAATCGCCTGGTTGGAAAGAAGCTCGCGCTTGTTGATGATCAACCTGGTGTGACGCGCGATCGTCGCGCGGGTGATGCGCATCTCGGCGATCTCGACTTCACTGTTATTGATACTGCAGGGTTAGAGGAGAGTGCGGAAACCACTTTGACCGGTCGTATGCGCGCTCAAACAGAAGCCGCTATTCTTGACTCCGATGCGGTGATTTTTTTGATCGATGTGCGCGCGGGCATCACGCCGACGGATCGTCATTTTGCAACGCTTGTGAGACGCGCTGGCAAACCCGTTATTCTTCTTGCCAATAAAGCCGAGGGTAAACTCGGCATGATGGAAAGCTATGAAGCATTTGAATTGGGCTTAGGCGATCCCATTCCCTTCTCGGGCGAACATGGTGAAGGACTTGCCGATCTTTATGAAGCCTTGCGTGAAATCTTTCCTCGCAATGAAAATGATGACTCGGATAATGATGAGCGTGACGAAGATGACATCGAACGTCCGTTGCGCATTGCCATTGTTGGACGTCCTAATGCAGGCAAATCTACACTCATCAATCAGCTGATTGGTGAAGAGCGTTTGTTAACGGGGCCAGAAGCAGGCATCACACGCGATTCCATTTCGGTCGAATGGTCTTATCGCGGAAGGCCTATAAAACTTTATGACACGGCCGGTATGCGCAAGCGTTCAAAAGTCGAAGACAAGCTTGAAAAGCTTGCTGTGTCTGACGGTTTGCGTGCCGTTAAATTTGCGGAAGTGGTTGTGCTGCTTCTTGATGCGACAATCCCTTTCGAAAAGCAGGATCTCGCTATTCTTTCCATTATCGAACGCGAAGGTCGTGCGCTTGTTGTAGGCGTCAATAAATGGGATCTTGTGGCGGGTGAGGCGGGTCGCTTTCAGCGCATGGTCGAAGATGCTGAACGACTGATCTCGAATGTCAAAGGCGCGCAAATCATTCCGCTTTCAGGAATGACCGGATCAGGCACAGATCAATTGATGGATGCTTGTTTCAAAGCTGCAGAGATTTGGTCAACCCGCGTTTCCACCGGACAAATCAATCGTTGGCTTCAAGGTGTGCTCGAAAAACATCCGCCGCCGGCAATTTCAGGTCGCCGCATCAAAATTCGCTATGCAACACAAGTGAAAGCGCGGCCACCTCATTTCGCTTTATTCGGTTCGCAGCTTGACGGTTTGCCTGATAGTTATACGCGCTATCTCATCAATTCATTGCGCGAGACATTTAACTTGCCGGGCACACCGATCCGCTTGTCGATGCGGACGGCAAAAAATCCTTACGCGAAGGATTAGGTTACGCTTTCACATCAACCGGTGTGCCGAAATCGCAGAGGCGCGGTGTGGGACCTGAGAAGTCGAAGAGCCTTCCCGTATCGGTCCATGTTGATGCGGCCATATCGATAAGATGCGGCACAAGCGTGGAAGGCTCACGCAAACTCATTGGGTCTTCGCCAGGAACAGCGTTTGCGCGCATATCGGTGCGCAATGGACCTGGATCGACCATCATCACTTTGATGGGTGTTGAAGAGACTTCTTGCGCGTAAGTGTGACCGAGCGCTTCAACAGCAGCTTTTGAAACACTATAAGGACCCCAATAAGGACGACGTTTCCACGCCGCCGCAGAGCTCATCAAAATCACGCGGCCAGAGTCCGAGCGTTGCAAGAGCGGATCAAGGATGCGGATCAAATGGAAATTCGCCGTCACATTGACGAGCATCACATCATCCCATTCTTTTGCGATAATATGACCGAGCGGCGAAATGGGACCCAAGATCGCGCCATTACCAAAGAAAATATCAAGCTTGCCCCAACGCTCCAAAAGCGCTGGGCCCAAGCGATCAAGACTATCCATATCTTTCAAATCGGCGGGCACCAGAGTTGCGGTTCCCCCAACAGCGCGAATGGCGTCATCAAGTTCCTCAAGCGCGCCTTGCGTGCGTGCCATCGCAATCACATGCGTGCCTTCTTTTGCAAAAGCGAGTGCGGTCGCACGACCGATGCCGCGGGATGCGCCGGTGATGAGCGCAATCCGATTTTCAAGTTTTTTTGTCATAGAATTTAACCCGCTTCCGCAAGCAGTGAGAGTTGTTTGGGTGAATCACCCGATTGATCCGTCAAGCCGGTCGGATAATCACCTGTGAAACAATGATCGGTAAATTGTGGACGATCATGGCTGCGACCTGTTTCACCCATCGCGCGATAGATGCCATCAACGGACAAAAAGGCGAGCGAGTCGCAGCCGATAAATTCGCGCATTTCTTCAAGCGAATGTGTCGCGGCCAATAGATTGTTACGTTCTGGTGTATCAATGCCATAGAAATCTGGAAATTTTATCGGTGGTGAAGAGATGCGGAAATGAACTTCGCGCGCACCCGCATCACGCATCAAGCGCACGATTTTCACTGACGTTGTTCCGCGCACAATCGAGTCATCAATCAGAATGACGCGTTTGCCTTCAACAACCGCGCGATTAGCAGAATGTTTCATGCGCACGCCGATTTCGCGCCCGGTCTGTGTTGGTTGAATGAAGGTGCGCCCGACATAATGATTGCGAATGATGCCCAGTTCGTAGGGAAGCCCTGACTCTTGCGCATAACCAAGCGCCGCAGGCACACCTGAGTCCGGGACAGGGATCACAACATCAGCGGCAACGGGACTCTCGCGTGAAAGCTCAGCGCCCATCGTTTTACGCACTTGATATACTGACTTGCCATGCACGACGGAGTCAGGTCGCGCAAAATAAATATATTCGAAGATGCAGGGCCGCGCCGGAAGCGCACCGAAGGGTTTTAACGATTCAATTCCCGTTTCGCTGATGATGACGACTTCGCCATTTTCGATATCACGCACGAAACGAGCGCCGATAATATCAAGCGCACAGGTCTCGGAGGCGAGAATATACGCGCCTTCCAATTCGCCAAGAACCAAAGGTCTGATACCCAAAGGATCGCGTACACCAATCATTTTTTTGTTGGTGAGACCCACAAAAGAATAGGCACCTTCAAGCTGTATTATTGCATCGATGAAACGATCGACGAATTTGATTTTTTTTGAACCCGCCACGAGATGCAACACAACTTCGGTGTCGCTTGTCGATTGATAGATTGCACCGCTGCGGATCAGGTTACGGCGCAGCGTGATGCCATTCGTCATATTGCCATTATGCGCGACCGCAAAGCCACCGCCATCAAGTTCGGCAAAGAGTGGTTGGACATTGCGTAAAATGGTTTCGCCAGTCGTCGAGTAGCGCGTGTGCCCAATCGCAGTGTTGCCTGTGAGGCGATCAATCACAGAGCGCTTCGAGAAGTTATCGCCGACCAGACCCATGCGGCGTTCGGAATGGAAACGGCGACCATCAAAGCTCACAATGCCTGCGGCTTCTTGGCCGCGATGCTGGAGCGCGTGAAGACCAAGGGCGGTGATGGCTGCGGCTTCGAGATGGCCATAAATGCCGAACACACCGCATTCTTCCTTAAGACGATCGTCGTCGAGGTCGAATAGCTCGTAGGTCATCGGAAATCCCAGCTGTTGCTGCGGAGATATGCGCTTTCGGTCGGGGGATTGCAACTTGTATCGAAGGGCTTCAACAGCTCATACGTGGCTTATAACAAAATCACATATTTTAAGGTGTTTTGGGCTGCCCATCCTGACCATTTTGCCCATCGACAGGCGCAGACCCTTGTAACGCTTTTGCTTTCAGCTTTTCCAAAAATCCGGCGTCCGTTGGTAAAAGGGCAATCAGTTGATCCCCTGATTCTTTCAAAAGTGGCCGCAGTTTCGCGTCACGTACCCAATCCGGATATTGTTTTTCGTCGACCAGCTTGTCGAAGAATAGAAAGGCCACCGCGGCGATCAAAAAGCCACGTGCCGCACCAAACAAAAAGCCGAGCGTCCGGTCGAGCGCACCGATGCTGGAATCAAGAATGAGATCCGACAATTTCACCGTGATCATCGTGACGATCACGAGCGTGACGAGAAACACAACGGCAATGGCAGCGGCGAGCGCAATCTGGCGGTTCGCGATATGAGGCTCAAGAAATTCAAGCACGCGCGGATGGAATGCATAGGCCGCAATTGCCGCAATCACCCAAGAGCCAATGGCCAGCACTTCGCGGGTGAAACCGCGCACAGAGGCCAAGAGCGCCGAGAGGAGAACGATGCCGATCACGAGAAGATCGAGCAGGCTGATCGGTAATTGACTCATCTATCTTCCATCTCCTTTGGGGTGCCCCGCATGGTCCGGCGCTTATAGTCGTAGCGATCCGCTACGTCACGCCTGTTTCGTAAATCCATTTGACCTTTTAGCTGGCGCGGGAGGCTTTCTTTCCTGCGATTATTGAGGCGACGAGATCCGCCGCATCAGCAATGGTTGCCACGGTGAGCGAGGAGGGGCCCGCGGCTTCCGCCCCCGCTTTGGGAATGACCGCCGAGCCAAAACCGAGCTTTGCGGCCTCTTTGAGGCGCGCCGCAACTTGACCCACCGGCCGAAGCGCGCCGGTCAATCCAATCTCACCCATGTAAACGCGCGTCGCGGGCAAAGGTGTCGTGCTTAAAGAAGAAATCAGCGCGGCAGCGGCGGCGGTGTCAGCCGCTGGTTCGTCGATTTTGAGGCCGCCGGCCACATTCAAATAGACATCATAACCGCCGAGCTTTAGGCCCCCATGCGCTTCGAGTACGGCCAGCACCATCGAGAGGCGACTTTGGTCCCATCCGACCACCGCACGTCTTGGCGTACCAAGTGAAGAAGCGGCAACAAGAGCTTGAAATTCAACAAGAACAGGGCGTGTACCTTCCATACCAGCAAAGACAGCGGTTCCGGCGGAATCTGTGTCCCGTCCCTCAAGAAAAAGCGCCGAAGGATTGGTCACTTCGCGTAAACCCAGACCCGTCATTTCAAACACGCCGATCTCATCCGTTGGCCCGAAGCGGTTTTTCGCCGCGCGTAAAATCCGGAAATGTTGCGCGCCATCCCCTTCGAAAGAGGCAACCGCATCGACCATATGTTCGACCACGCGGGGGCCTGCGATCTGGCCGTCCTTGGTCACATGGCCAACGAGAATAACGCTCGCGCCGCTCGTCTTCGCGTAACGGATCAGGCTTTGCGCCGAGCCACGAACCTGTGTCACGGTACCGGGCGCCGAGTCGACCGTGTCCGACCACATGGTCTGGATCGAGTCGATGATCACGAGCCGAGGCGGGGCTCCCTTTGAAAGCGTCGCGATAATGTCTTCCACATTGGTCTCGGACGCGAGTTCGACAGGGGATTTGCAGAGCCCGAGCCTTTCAGCCCGCAGGCGCACCTGACCTGTGGCCTCTTCGCCTGATATATAGACCACACGCTCGCCCTTATTCGCGAGCGCCGCAGACGCCTGCATTAGCAAAGTCGATTTGCCGATCCCCGGATCGCCACCGAGTAAGATGACTGAGCCCGGCACGAAACCACCGCCGGTGACACGATCGAGTTCGCCTATGCCGCTTGGAATACGCGGGGATTCCGTTGGGTCACCCACCAATCCCTCAAGCAGGAAGATACGCCCTTTTTTTCCGCGCACCGGACCAGAAGCGCCGGGAAGGGGTGCCGCTGGTGCTTCTTCGGCAATCGTGCTCCATTGACCACAGGCCTCGCATTTGCCCTGCCAGCGTGTGTAAACCGCACCACAAGCCTGACAAATAAAACTGGCCGTTCGCTTTGCCATTTTAGATCAATCCTTGTCCGTCAAAACACGCCGCCGGAACCGGGGGCCGATATGAACGAGAATTTCATAACCGATCGTTCCTGATTTGGCTGCAACTTCATCAAGCGTTATATCATCGCCAATCATCACGGCATGATCGCCGCGTTTGACCGCGCCTTCAGTGCAATCAGTGATATCGGCCATCACAAGATCCATCGAAATGCGTCCGAGTATTTTGCAGCGTTGTCCTGCGATGAGACATTCAGCACCGGTTTTTGTATCCGTATTTTTTGCACCGCGCGGATAGCCATCGCCATAGCCGATCGAAAGTGTCGCAATGCGGGTGTCACGTTTAACTGTGATCTCGCCACCATAACCGATGGGCGTTCCTTTTTTGGCAAAACGAATTTGTAGGATCGGCGCTTCAATTCGTATGACAGGCCGCATCGGATTTGTTCTATCCGGACAGGGATTACCACCATAAAGCGCATAGCCTGGCCGCACGAGATCATAGCCCGTTTTTTTATCTAGAAATACGCCTGATGAATTCGAAAGACTCGCCGGAACATTCGGAAACAACCGAAGCACTTCCTCGAAAAGCGCGACTTGTTTCTCCGTGATTGAAGAGCCGTGTATTTCGCTTTCAATAAAATGAGTCATCAGAAGCGAAAGTGCGAGAGGTGATGTTTTGCTTTTACGATGCTCTGCATATAAACGCGCTTCGTCAATGGTTAGACCCAAGCGGTTCATTCCTGTATCGATATGCAAGGCAGGCGAAGAAAGCTTAAAACCATCTACCAATGCTTTTTCAAAATCATCGAGATCGTCAAGCGATCCTAACACCGCAGAAAGTTGATGTGTTTCGTATATTTTTGCGGCATTAAATGAAAAGCTGTTCAAGACATAAATCACTGCTTGAGGCGTGGATTCGCGCGCGCTTAGCCCTTCTGATATCGTTGCCACAAAGAAATGCGAACATCCGGCATCAACCAAAGCCGGAACGACGAGATCGATTCCAAGTCCATAAGCATTGGCTTTGATATTCGCACTCGCTTTTGCAGGTGCAACACGTTCCGCAATCAAGCGGTAATTTGACTGAAGTGCAGGAAGATCAATCGTGAGAGAGGCGGCGGTTGGATCATCCGCAAGAAGAGCGGATAACTCCATCTCACTCAATCCTTTCCGGAATACGATCTTCGCTCACAAGCGTCGAGAAACGCGTAACTTCAGCGTCAAATTGCAAGGTCACGGTTCCGGTGGGTCCATGACGTTGTTTGCCGATGATGACTTCGGCGCGACCATGGACCTGTTCCATTTCCGTCTGCCATTTGAAATATTCTTCTGTGCCCATTTTGGGCTCTTTGTTTTTGAGATAATATTCTTCACGAAACACAAAGAGTACGATATCGGCGTCTTGTTCGATTGAGCCAGACTCACGCAAATCGGAAAGTTGCGGGCGCTTATCATCGCGTTGTTCTACTTGACGCGACAATTGCGAAAGCGCGATCACGGGGACATTTAATTCTTTCGCAAGCGCTTTCAAACCGGTGGTGATTTCAGTCAATTCCTGAACGCGATTATCACCTTTGCGTGCGGAACCCGAAAGAAGCTGCAAATAGTCAACAACCAGAACATCTAATCCTTTTTGCCGCTTCAAGCGACGAGCACGCGCAACAAGCTGCGCAATCGAGATGCCGCCCGTTTCGTCGATATAAAAGGGAATGCGTTCCATCTCGCGCGCCACATCCGCGATTTTGGAAAAATCCTGTTCACCGATTTCACCGCGACGAATTTTGTAAGACGCGACACCTGATTGCTCGGCGATAATACGCGTTGCTAATTGTTCAGCCGACATTTCGAGCGAGAAGAAGCCGACGATGCCCCCGTCAAGACGTTTGATGGATCCATCTTGTTGTTTCTCGCCGGAATAAGCGCGCGCGATGTTGAAGGCGATATTGGTGGCAAGTGCGGTTTTGCCCATACCCGGGCGACCAGCCACGATGATCAAATCTGATGATTGCAAACCGCCAAGCATACGGTCGAGATCGAAAAGACCAGTTGCAACACCTGATAATTTCCGATCACGCCGAAACGCTTCGGCGGCGAGTTCAACGGCATTTTTCAAAGCGCTCGAGAAATCTTGAAAGCCGCCATCATAGCGACCTTGTTCGGCAAGTTCATAAAGGCGACGCTCTGTGTTTTCAATTTGTTTGCGCGGATGATCGTCAACCGGCGCATCATAGGCGACATTGACCATGTCTTCGCCGATATTGATTAGCTGGCGACGCATGGCGAGATCATAGATCGTGCGGCCATAGGCTTCGGCATTCACAACCGTTGTCGCTTCAGCCGCGAGGCGCGCGAGATATTGCGGCACCGTCATGCCGCCCAGGTCCTGATCACCAACAAAGGATTTCAGTGTGACGGGCGTTGCGAGTTTTCCGGCGCGGATCAATTGCTGCAAAATATCGTAGATGCGGCGATGCAGCTCTTCTGAATAATGCGTAGGCTCTAAAAAATCGGAAACGCGAAAATAAGCATCATTATTGACAAGGATTGCGCCGAGCAAAGCTTGCTCTGCCTCCACATTATGGGGCGGTACACGATAGGGTGTTTCAATATCTGCGAGGCGGAGTACGGTTGAGGGCGCGGCCATTGGACTTTCCAATTATGTTCAACGGAGCTTTAGACTGAGCCTGCCAGACGAATCACGATGAGATCACGATTCTTATCAAAGCGTGCCCGTTTTCCACAGCGCTCACAGAGAACGCAGAAATCATAAGGCGCGGATACGATTTTTCTTGCTTTGCGCAAACAATTGAAAAAGCCCGGTTTTCACCGCGCCTTTCGGTATTTCCTGTGAGTGAACGGGGCGATTATTCGCCGTCGCCGCCTTCAGCAAGCGCCGCGCCGACTTCAAGGCCCAAATCGTCGAGATTGACTTCTTCACGAACAATCGTGCTTTCGCCTCGGGCTTGACGCTCAGCTTCTTCAGGGCTGCGCGCAACATTGATGGTGATCTTTACATCCACTTCCGGATGGAGATGCACAGGAACCGTGTGAAGGCCAATCGTCTTGATTGGAATGTTCAACATAACCTGATTGCGGTTGAGGCTGAAGCCGCCGGCGGTCGCTGCTTCTGCGATATCACGCGCAGCAACTGAACCATAGAGCTGGCCCATTTCACCGGCCTGACGAATGATCACGAATAATTGACCATCGAGTTTTTCAGCAATGGCAGAAGCTTCTTTTTTCGCGGTGAGATTGCGCGCTTCAAGCTGCGCGCGCTGCGTTTCAAAATGCGCGATATTGTCTTTCGTCGCGCGCACGGCTTTTTGGCGCGGCAAAAGGAAATTGCGTGCGTAACCATCTTTCACGCGGACAACATCGCCCATTTGTCCGAGATTGGGAACGCGTTCGAGAAGAACGACTTGCATGTGGAGGTCCTTTCTAAATTAAGCTTCAGTGTTCGAGGGAAGAGGGGTGGTTGAAAACCGTGTCCGGAAGGAAAGCCACATATCTGCTATCCCGAGTAACGCGATGCCGATGACGGGCCAACCTGGCAGCACGACAAAGACGAGATAAATCGCGAAGAGCAGACCGTGACGTGATTTCAGCGGCCGTGTGATCGCATGAAGAACAGCGAGTCCTTGCATACAGAACCCAACAACAAGACTTGCCAAAACAATACGCCCGGCAAGCGAGGCATAATCTTGCGCGGCGATTGCCAAAGCGAGCGCGAGAACCAGAGCGGGCACCGTGATACGTGGCAGCGCGAGTGACGCGAGGTCTGGCCACGGGCGCGGCAATCTGCCAGAGGCTTGAACAATGCGTCCGGCCACCCAGAGCAGGATCACCGAAATCATAACGCTGGCAGCGGCGCTGATCGGAGCGGCGATGTTTGCGAGGAGTGAGGAGAGTGTTTTTAAGAATTGCGCTCTTTCATCAGCCGACATGCCGGCGACGAGGTCCGGGTCATAAGTGAGGACGATATCAACAGCGCGCCCGAATGTAGCAATGAAGCTTTCATAATTAGGCGCAATCAACAATGAGCCGATGAGTGTTAGCGCCGATGAAAGACCAATCACCCAAAGAAGAACGCGACCGAGCGGATACCATTCCATCGTCGCGGGGTCGTCATTGGATGACGGGCGCCCGAGCAGCAGTAGATAGGCGGTGAACAAAGATGGTAACGCAACCGAGAGTGCTTGAATGACGCCCGCAAGCGGCGAGAAAATCAGCGCAGTGACGGCGAGTGAAACGAGCGTTGCAAAAAGACCGGATTGATAACCAAAGCCCAAAGTCGCAATCAAAATCGGTAAAGGCGCGATCAAGTAAAGCAGGAAGGCGAGCGGAGAACCCGTTGAAATAACGGCAAAAAGCAACGCCGATACCGCGCCGCATCCTGCTCCGAAAGAAAGGTTCTTACCCGTAGTCATCCCGCTGTCCCGCTGACCCCAAAGGGGCGGTTAGGAACGGATCAATCGTCTGCTCCAACAAATCCGGATTGGGCCTACACCTTCTTCCAGATCAGTGATGAGAAGTCCGGGACCCGTAGGTCCCGGTCATTGATTTTGTCTCGAAAGAGACAATTACGCGATCACGTAAGGCAGGAGACCCACGAAACGGGCGCGCTTTATGGCTTGCGCCAATTCGCGTTGCTTCTTTGCTGAGACGGCCGTGATGCGTGAAGGAACAATCTTGCCGCGCTCAGAAATGTAACGCGAGAGCAAACGTGTGTCCTTGTAGTCGATCTTCGGCGCATTGGCGCCCGAGAACGGGCAGGACTTGCGGCGACGATAGAAGGGGCGACGTGCGCCACCTGATGATTCAACAGCTGACATCAGAAGCTCTCCTCTTCAGCATCGTTTTCGTCACGACGGGGCGGACGCGGAGCGCGGCCACTGCCGCCGCCACCACCGCCACCGAAGCGGCCAACACCTGGACGACCGCCGCCTGGGCCGCGATCGCCACGATCATCATCACGATCGCGCTTCTGGAGCATGGCCGATGGGCCTTCTTCCAGCGCTTCGACACGGATGGTGAGGGAGCGGATCACGTCTTCGCTGATCGCTTCGAGGCGCTCGACCTCCGCGACAGCGGCATGTGGCGCATCGACATTGAGAAGCGTGAAATGGGCTTTCCGGTTCTTTTTGATCCGGAAGGCGAGGGTCTTCACGCCCCAATATTCGGTCTTCGTGACCTTGCCGCCATTGGCTTCGATCACGCCTTTGTATTGTTCATTGATGGCCTCGACCTGCTGCGCCGTCACATCTTGGCGCACAAGGATGACATGCTCATAGAGAGCCATGGGTTTGCCTTTCCTATTTCACGCGAGCTTTCGGCGCCAAGCCCTTTGAGCCACTAGGATTTTTAAATCCGAAGAAAGGCCCGAAACGAGAGAGGAACGAAGGCGGAGACAAGGGAAGGGGAGAGGGATCTCCTCCCCGAAATTTCGGGTTTTCCTTTCAGCCACCGACCGATCGACCGCGATTGAAAGCGCTCTCCTAATGGCAAAACTCAAGAAAGGCAAGGGGATAGCGCCGCGGAGGCCGGACCAAAAAGTTACCCGAAAGCGCCCATCACCAAAGTCACATTCAGCCCAATAATCACAATCGCAATCAGACTCGCCAGCGCGGTCACGGCGCGTGGGGCAACCAAAGCACTCATCCGTCTCTTTGAAGCTGTGAAGATCACGAGGGGCACGATGGCAAAGGGCAATTGCAGACTTAAGACCACTTGGCTGAAGACAAGGAGCTCGGTCGCTCCCTCATTGCCATAGTAGAAAGCCACGAAGGCTGCGGGCCCAACCGCGACGAGGCGTGTGACAAGCCTTTGCACCCAAGGCCTGAAGGCGATTTTAAGGAACCCTTCAAACACGATTTGGCCCGCGAGTGTGGCTGTCACTGTGGCGTTGAGACCGCAGCCGATGAGCGCAATCGCGAAGAGGATCGGTGCGAGCGATGTACCCAAGAGGGGCTCGAGCAACGCATGGGCGTCGGACAATTCTGCGATCTCGGTTTTACCATTCGCGTGAAAAGTTGCGGCCGACAGGATCAAAATCGACGCATTGATCAGGAAGGCGAAACAAAGGGCGACGGTTGAATCGATCGTCGCGAAAGTCAGGCTTTCTTTTCTGGCCTTTGGCGTCGTGCCAAGCACGCGTGTCTGAATGACGCCGGAATGGAGATAGAGATTATGGGGCATCACGGTCGCGCCCAAAATCCCGAGCGCGAGATAGAGCATCTCCGGATTGGTGAGGATCGTTGAACTTGGCATCAACGCGGGAAAAACCGCGTTCCAATCGGGTTTTGCGAGTGCAATTTCGATAACAAAGCAGAATGTGATCAAGGCGAGGACACCGATCACAACCGCTTCGATCGTGCGGAACCCATAACGTTGGAGCGCAAGGATCAAGAGCGCATCCAACGCCGTCACCGCAATGCCAATGGGCAGCGGCCAGCCGAAGAGTAATTGCAGCCCGATGGCGGTGCCGATGACTTCGGCAATATCGGTGGCGATGATGGCGATTTCCGCCAGAAAGAAGAGGATGAGATTGATCGGTGCAGGCAGGGTCTCTCGGCAGGTTTCCGCGAGATCCTTGCCGGTGGCGACCGCAAGACGCGCGGCCAAGGCCTGTAAGAGAATGGCTGTCAGGCTTGAGAGCAGCACCACAGAGAGAAGCGTGTAGCCAAATTTCGAACCGCCCGCGAGCGAGGTCGCCCAATTGCCGGGATCCATATAGCCGACCGCAACAAGATAGCCCGGACCGAGAAAGGCCAAGAGCTTACGCCCAAAGGACCAATGGGCGGCAACGGGCACAGTCCCGTGATCGGCCCGCAAGCCATGGATTGTGGCCGGGCGGTTGGCGTCTGAAATCTCATTGATTCTCTATAAATTGCCTATTGCCTTCCGATCCTCAAGGTCTGCGGTTCATTTTTTTCCCCGCACTAGGGCGATGAAGACCGGCATTTTTGTGGTTTCACCACAACACTGAGTTTCAAAACAGTGTCTCCTCCCGCAGAAGGAAGAGCTTTGACGAAAAATGGCCACAATGAAGCTGATCTGGAGTGTCGTCTGCTTTTTAAAAACAGGCTTGGCAATTGAAAAGTAACGCCTTTGTCGCCATGGTGTCGCCCGCGTTGCCCAATATGAAGTCGGGTTCCGGGGGAGAGGCGGACGAAAGCGTGGGTTTTCGGTCCGCGAGAGAGAAGGTTTGAAAGGCCAGAACGTCTCATGAGCGATCGTGTTTTTGATAAATCCAAATTGCCCAGCCGCCATGTGACGGAAGGCCCGGCGCGTGCGCCGCATCGGTCTTATTATTACGCCATGGGATTGAACCGCGCGCAGATGAGCCGCCCCTTTGTTGGCGTGGCCTCGTGTTGGAATGAAGCGGCACCGTGCAACAACACGCTCATGCATCAAGCGCAATTCGTGAAGCGTGGCGTGGACGCGGCCGGCGGCACACCGCGCGAGTTCGTGACCATCACAGTGACAGACGGCATCGCGATGGGCCATCAAGGCATGAAGTCATCGCTTGTGTCGCGTGAAGTGATTGCTGACTCGGTTGAGCTCACCATGCGCGGCCATTCTTATGATGCAATTGTCGGTCTTGCAGGTTGTGACAAATCTTTGCCGGGCATGATGATGGCGATGGTACGCTTGAATGTGCCTTCGGTCTTTATCTATGGCGGATCTATTTTGCCGGGCACTTTCAAAGGCAAGCCGGTAACAGTTCAAGATGTCTTCGAAGCGGTCGGAAAATATTCGGTCGGCGCGATGAATGAAGAAGATCTCTACGAACTCGAATCTGTTGCCTGTCCCTCATCAGGTGCGTGTGGCGCGCAATTTACCGCCAACACAATGGCCACAGTTTCAGAAGCTATTGGTCTTGCGCTTCCTTATTCAGCTGGCGCGCCTGCACCTTATGAAATTCGTGAACAATTCTGCCGCACAGCAGGCGAGATGATCATGGATTTGATCGCCAAAAATATCCGGCCGCGTGACATCGTGACGAGAAAAGCGCTTGAGAATGCGGCGACGGTTGTTGCGGCCTCTGGTGGTTCTACCAATGCAGCACTGCATCTTCCTGCAATTGCCCATGAAGCGGGTATTGATTTCGATTTGTTCGACGTTGCCGAGATCTTCAAAAAGACGCCTTACATCGCCGATTTGAAGCCAGGCGGAAAATATGTCGCGAAAGATATGTTTGAAGTGGGCGGCATTCCGCTTCTCATGAAGACGCTTCTTGATCATGGCTATCTGCATGGTGACTGCATGACGGTTACTGGACGCACGATGGCCGAGAACATGGCGAGCGTGAAATGGAATCCAGATCAGGATGTTGTTTATGCGGCCAATAAGCCTTTGACACCAACAGGCGGTGTTGTCGGTCTTAAGGGCAATCTCGCTCCTGAAGGCGCGATTGTGAAAGTCGCTGGCATGCCGGTTGAAAAACAAGTCTTCACCGGACCTGCACGCGTGTTTGATAATGAAGAAGCTTGCTTCGAGGCGGTCACAAAGCGCCAATACAAAGAAGGCGAAGTGCTTGTCATTCGCCATGAAGGTCCGCGCGGTGGTCCGGGCATGCGTGAAATGCTGGCAACAACTGCGGCACTTTATGGGCAAGGCATGGGCGATAAAGTGGCGCTCATCACAGATGGACGATTCTCAGGCGCAACGCGCGGCTTCTGCGTGGGCCATGTTGGCCCCGAAGCAGCGGTCGGCGGTCCCATTGCGCTCTTAAAAGATGGCGACATGATTCATCTCGACGCGATCAAAGGAATTTTATCGGTCGATTTGTCAGATGATGAGTTGGCTCGCCGCAAAAAAGACTGGAAGTCGCGCGAACATGAATATGGATCGGGCGCGATTTGGAAATACGCGCAGACTGTTGGGTCTGCACGGGCCGGCGCGGTGACCCATCCCGGCGGCAAGGGTGAAAAATTCGTCTATGCGGATATTTGAGGCAATAAGACCAGGGTTGATGTTTGTCCTACCGGCTCTCTTTGTGGCCGGTGGGTCATGCATCACAAAAGTCTACGCGCTTGATCGCAGCTCCGGACATTCGACGGTATCGATTCAGAAACAAACTAATGACGTCGATGATGATGTTGATGGTTCATCAGTAAAGACCGCTAAGTCATCGACCTCACCGATTTTAGCCTCTCCGGTTCAAAGATATGATGAGGAACAAAGCAGTTCATCTGAAATGGTAGAAGGTCCGCCAAGTACTGCGGATCTCACAAAAGCACCGCTTGAAGCGTTGAGTTCGGTTGTTGATGCAACACGCAATGCAATCCGCTCTTATCTTGCCGGCAATAAAGACGAGGCCGTCAAATCGCTTGAATATGCAGCGGATCAAGGTCATGCGCCTGCGCAATGGAAATTGGCGCGGATGTATGCGGAAGGTGATGGCGTACCGCGCGATGATCTGCGTGCGTTTGAAGCCTTCTCAAAAGTTTGTGACCGTCATGCCGACGAGGCACCAGACTCGCCAACTGCGCCTTTTGTGGCGAATGCTTTTGTGGCTTTGGGTTCCTATTATCTGAATGGCATCCCGAATAGTGCGGTGAAAGCCAATCCCTCACGCGCGCGAGAGATGTTCAATTATTCTGCGAGCTATTTCGGTGACGCGCAGGCACAACTCATTCTTGCGCGGCTTCACCTTGAAGGCATTGGTGGCTCGAAAGATATGAAGCAAGCCGTGCGCTGGCTCAATCACTCAGCGGAAAAAGGCAATCGCATTGCGCAAGCGCAATTAGGCCAACTTTTATTTTCAGGCGAAGCCGGAATGAAACAACGTGCACGCGGTTTGATGTGGTTAAGTGTTGCACGGGTGGGCGCTGATCCGCAGAAAGATGCGTGGATCATTGATGCGCACGAAGAAGCGATGGAAAAAGCGAGCGAGGCTGATCGTTATGCAGCCATTGCCTATGGCAGCCAACGAGAGAAGCGCTCAAAATAGTTTTACGATTTAGGCGCAGGATAAATTTTCAAAATTCAAGATCAATACGCACGGGCACGTGATCGGAGGGTTTTTCCCATCCGCGAACATGAGCGTCAATCGTGGATGATTTTAATGCGTCAGTTGCCTGCGGTGACAACAAAAGATGATCAATGCGAATGCCATTGTTTTTTTGCCAGGCGCCCGCTTGATAATCCCAGAATGTATAGATCTGATCGGCATCGCTTGTCGCGCGCACGGCATCGGTTAATCCGAGGGCAAGAAGTTCCTGCCATTTCGCGCGGGACTCGGGGCGAAAAAGCGCGTCATTCACCCATAGATCGGGATGAGCGGCATCTTGTGGTTTCGGAATGATGTTGTAATCGCCCGCGATCACAAAACATTCTTCGCTCTGAAGCCAAGTTTTTGCATGCGCAATGAGCGCTTCAAGAAAGTCGAGCTTATAGGAAAACTTTTCTGTGCCGAGCGGATTTCCGTTGGGAGCATAGAGCGAGGCTACGCAAATGGGTGTTTGTCCTTTGGGCGCAATGAGCGCTTCGATGTAACGAGATTGCGGCTCGCTCGGTTGATGCGGCAACCCGCGCCGACACTCTTCAATCTTATGTTTCGACAATATTGCTACACCATTGAATGTCCTCTGCCCGAGTGTTTCGACATGATAACCGAGCGATTCGATCTCAAGCCGCGGAAATGCGTCATCAAGACATTTCAATTCCTGCAGACAGACGACATCGGGAGCAGCTTCTTTGAGCCATGCAGTCAAATGCTCGATTCTTTGGCGAACCGAATTTACGTTCCAAGTGGCGATACGCATGGCAAATTCCGGCGGTTAGGGATTCGGGAGCGGTAAGATTACGAGAGACGTAGGGGGCTGACCAGTGCGGGGCGTATTTTCGGGTCGCGATGGACAGCTTGACTCTTCCCGCATCGTGGCTCACGAGCGCGCGGCGAAAGAAACGCGTCATCAATGAACGCGGCAGGAGATCTCAATTATGACGGTGGCATTCACATTTCCGGGGCAGGGCAGCCAGGCGGTGGGTATGGGCAAGGGATTTGCCGATAATTTTGCGCCCGCACGTGCCGTTTTTGCAGAAGTGGATGATGCGCTGTCTCAAAAACTCTCCGCGCTGATGTTCGAAGGACCTGAGGATCAGCTGACCCTAACTGCCAATGCTCAGCCTGCCTTGATGGCGGTGAGTCTTGCGATTTTGCGGGTTCTTGAATCGGAAGCGGGGATCACGCCTGCTAAAAATGCACGTTTCGTGGCGGGTCACTCGCTCGGTGAATATTCAGCGCTTGCGGCGGCAGGCAGTCTCTCGATTGCTGATACGGCGGGGCTTTTACGTATCCGTGGAAATGCGATGCAAGCGGCGGTGGGCCCCGGTGTTGGCGCCATGGCAGCTCTGCTGGGTCTCGATTTTGATGCTGCCGCTGCGGTGGCTCAAGAAGCGGCGCAAGGCGAAATCTGCCAAGCCGCCAATGATAATGGTGGTGGTCAGGTTGTTGTTTCAGGCAGTAAAGCGGCCGTTGAACGCGCGGTTGAGCTTGCTAAAACCAAGGGCGCAAAGCGCGCCGTTATGCTTTCGGTATCTGCGCCCTTCCATTGCGCGTTGATGCAACCGGCTGCGGATGCGATGGCTGAGGCTCTTTCGAAAGTTAATATCAATGCCCCGGTCGTCCCTCTGGTCGGAAACGTTACGGCAGCCGCAGGTTCGGATCCCGAAGCGATCCGCCGTAATCTCGTGACCCAAGTGACAGGCACCGTGCGCTGGCGCGAAAGCATTGCCTATATGGCTGCTCAAGGGATCACGAAATTTGTCGAGATTGGTTCGGTCAAAGTGTTAACCGGACTCGTGAAAAGAATAGCGGCTGAGGCCGAGGGTTTGTCTGTTTCCCAGCCTGATGACGTCGCGAATTTACGCGCGCAGCTTGGCGTTTGAGTTTTAGTTCAGGAGCGTTTTCATGTTTGATTTGACGGGCCAGTCGGCTCTCGTAACCGGCGCGACGGGTGGTATTGGCGGAGCGATTGCGCGGGCTCTTCACGCACAAGGCGCAACCGTCGCGATCTCCGGAACGCGTCGCGAAGCGCTTGAAGCGCTTGCCTCAGAGTTGGGCGCGCGTGTTCATATTTGTCCCGCGAATTTGTCGGACGCGGCTTCGGTTGAAGCGCTTGTACCACGGGCTCAAGAAGCGATGGGTGGTCTGGATATTCTCGTTAACAATGCGGGTATCACACGCGACAATCTTTTCATTCGCATGAAAGATGAAGAATGGTTCGATGTGATGCGAGTCAATCTCGACTCTGTCTTTCGCTTGAGCCGAGCTGCTGCGAAAACAATGATGCGTAAACGCTATGGCCGGATCATCTCGATCACATCGGTTGTCGGCACCACAGGCAATCCGGGGCAGGGTAATTATGCGGCCGCGAAAGCCGCGATTGTGGGTATGTCAAAAGCACTCGCTGCGGAAGTGGCAAGCAGAAACATTACGGTCAATTGCGTGGCGCCAGGCTTTGTCGCCACCCCGATGACCGATGAGCTCAATGAGAAACAACGTGAGTCGGTGATGCATAAAGTCCCGATGGGGCGCCTTGGCGAGCCTGGGGAAATTGCCGCCGCAACGCTTTATCTGGCGAGCCGTGAAGCCGCCTATATCACCGGTCAGACACTCCATGTGAATGGTGGAATGGCAATGATTTAAATGGGTTACGCAATTATTCTCGTCTAAAATTTGAATAAAAGGCCTATCTCGCCTTCAGCAATGGAGTGTGGTAAGCCTTGCCAAGTTTGGCCTCAGGGGCTTGACGTCGCGCTGATGGCGTCGTTTGAACGCTCCGAGGTTCAGGTTTCCTCCGGCTTTGCCTGCGGCCTTGATTGTGATCGGCTGCGAAGGCCGATTGTTTGAGGGAAACCGTGTCGGCGTTTGTGAAGAAGTAACAGCGGCGTCGCAACAGGAAGACAGTGAGGACATAAGGACATGAGCGATATCGCAGCCCGCGTGAAGAAGATTGTCATCGAGCATCTCGGTGTTGACGCCGACAAGGTCGTTGAGAGCGCCAATTTCATCGATGATCTCGGTGCCGACAGCCTCGATACGGTCGAGCTTGTGATGGCGTTCGAAGAAGAATTCAGCGTCGAAATCCCCGATGATGCGGCTGAGACGATCCGCACCGTGGGTGACGCAGTGGCCTTCATTACGAAGAAGTCCGCCTAATCCCCACTGGGGAAATTGATCGTGGATGTCAGAGCGGGGAGTTGAGGCCATGCGGCGTGTCGTCGTAACGGGGATAGGCATGGTTTCGCCGCTTGGCGGTTCCGCGGAATCCTCTTGGTCAAAGTTGCTTGCGGGCGAGAGCGGCGCCGTGAATGTCACGCGTTGTGACGTCTCGGATTTAGCCTCGCAGATTGCATGCGAAGTGCCGCGCGGTGATGGATCGGGCGGTACCTTCAATGCCAATGACTGGATGGATCCAAAAGATCAGCGCAAAGCCGATGAATTTATCGTCTTCGGCATGGCGGCGGCTACGCAAGCGCTCGCTGATGCGAAATGGGCGCCCTCTACAGATGAAGAGAAACATCGCACCGGTGTCATGGTTGGCTCCGGTATTGGTGGCATCGGCACGATCTACGAAACATCGGTGACCTTGTTCGAAAAGGGTCCGCGTCGCGTTTCGCCTTTCTTTATTCCGAGCGCGATTATCAATCTTGCCTCTGGTTGGATTTCCATTCGTCATGGGTTGAAGGGCCCCAATCATTCAGTCGTGACGGCCTGTTCAACCGGCGCGCATGCGATCGGTGATGCGTCGCGTCTTATCATGCTTGGTGACGCTGATGTGATGGTGGCCGGCGGCACTGAATCGCCGATCAATTGCATTTCGCTTGCGGGTTTTGCTGCCTGCCGCGCCTTGTCGACGAATTTCAATAATGATCCGAAGCGTGCTTCACGCCCCTATGACAAGGATCGTGATGGGTTCGTGATGGGCGAGGGCTCAGGCGTCGTTGTGCTCGAAGAACTCGAACATGCGAAAGCGCGCGGTGCAAAAATTTATGCCGAGATTGTCGGCTATGGCATGTCAGGCGATGCCTATCACATTACATCACCGGCTGAAGATGGTGATGGCGCTTATCGTTGCATGTCAGCTGCGTTGAAGCGCGCAGGACTTCAGGCCTCTGACATTGACTACATCAATGCGCATGGCACATCGACACCTTTGGGCGATGAAATCGAATTGCGCGCGGTTGAGCGATTGCTTGGCAATGACACGACGAAAGCGTCGATGTCTTCAACCAAATCGGCCACGGGACATTTGCTCGGAGCAGCCGGCGCAATTGAAGCGATTTTCTCCATTCTTGCGATCCGCGATCAAAAAGTGCCGCCGACGCTTAATCTCGACAATCCATCAGTTGAGACCGCGATTGATCTTGTGCCGCACAAAGCAAAATCACGTAAGGTGGAGGCGGTTTTATCCAATTCATTCGGCTTCGGGGGTACAAACGCCTCGCTCGTCTTCAAACGATACGAGCCGTAAGCCCCATGGTCGCCGCAATTTCGGTATTCAAGCTTTGAAGGCCGCGTTGGGGTTTTAGAAACGGATGACCGAAGACAAATTGACCGTCGGAAATGATAAAGTGGACGCGGATCAAAAATCCGCGTCGGCTAATGATATGCTTGCGGTTGTCTCGCAGACCGATGGCGTTCCCGCTACTCAAGCCGATGCGTTGACCGTTAACCGCAAATATGAAACGCTACAAAACGAGGCCGTTGAAGGCGCATCTTCATTACCAAGTCCTGTCAGCGAAATGGTGAGACCAAAGCCGCGCGGATTTATGCGTCGGATGATGGTCCGAAGTCCTGCAGCCGCCATTCATCCCGAGACCGTTCCTGAGCCGCCACAACATGTAACGTCCGAAAGAAAAGAAAGACCGCTCACAAATTTCTTGAGCGGGCTTTTGTCTTTCATAGCGATTGTTGCCGCTTGTCTTGCAGGCCTTTTTCTCTTGGCCGAGCGACAGATTTATGCACCCGGTCCACTCGATGACGATAAAGTTGTTCTCGTGCGCGGAAGCACGGCGGAGGTTATTGATCGATTGGAACGCGAAGGCGTGATTGATAAAGCGTTTTTGCTCACGCTTTACTGGCAACTGACTGGTCATTCTTCACAAATCAAAGGCGGTGAATATCAATTTAAAAAAGAAGCAAGCCTTGATCAAGTAACCAAGACACTTATCGAAGGCAAGACCATCAAACATTCACTGACGATAGCTGAAGGCAAAACGTCTCAAGAAATTGTTGGGCTTCTTCTCGCTGATATAAATCTAGCCGGTGAGGTAAAAGACATTCCACGTGAAGGAACACTGCTGCCAGAAACCTATAAATTTGATTATGGTATGTCGCGCTCGAAAATTATTGAGCATATGACGCAAGAGCAAATGAAGCTCGTGCGTGAAATTTGGGCGAAGCGCGACCCTGATCTACCACTCGCGAGTCCGCAAGATCTCGTCATCCTCGCCTCAATCGTTGAAAAAGAAACAGGTAAAGCTGATGAACGGCCACGCGTTGCTGGTGTGTTTGTAAATCGTCTGTTGAAAAAAATAAGACTCGAATCCGATCCGACCGTTGTTTACGGCTTGGTTGGCGGGAAGGGATCTTTGGGGCGCGGTTTGACGAAATCAGAGCTCGATCAACCAACGCCCTATAACACCTATACATTGCCGGGCTTGCCTGTAGGTCCCATTACAAATCCTGGGCGTGCGGCGCTTGAAGCGGTTGCCAATCCCTCGCGCACGAAGGAACTTTTCTTTGTTGCTGATGGAGCTGGCGGTCACGTTTTTGCCGAAACCTATGAGCAGCATTTGAAGAATGTAGCGAAGTGGCGGCAAATCGAAGGACAAAAAGTCGATACAGCACCGGTTGTGACAGCGCCCTCAACGAATAACACAACGAGCAGTTCGACCAAGACGACGACATCTAGCGAAACACAAGCGCCTACAACCGTCAAAACCAACACGCCAACCAAGGCGCCTACAAAACCGCCTAAGAAAAAAGCCGTCAATCCGGAAACAGGAGCAAAGACAGCGCCGGCTCCAGATTGAACTTCGTTTGGATTGATTGAAGTCTTTTTGATTTTGTTTGCTTGAGGAGTGCCGCATCAATGATTGCCCATTTTGCGAATGAGCAGATCGCACGTCGCGGTTTGATGTTTGTACTTTCATCGCCCTCAGGTGCTGGCAAAACAACTTTGACACGTCTCTTGCGTGAACAGGAGCCAAGTCTGATTTTGTCAGTGTCTGTGACAACACGGAAACGTCGTCCAAGTGAAGTCGATGGCGTTCATTATCATTTTATACGCGAATCCGAGTTCTTCGCGATGCGCGAGTGCGGTGCGCTTTTGGAATCGGCCCATGTTCACGGCAATCATTATGGGTCACCGCGTGATCGTGTTGAACAAGCTTTGAATGAAGGAAAAGACGTTCTTTTCGATATTGATTATCAAGGTGCGCAGCAATTAACCGCGAGTTCGCCTGATGATGTGGTCAGCATCTTTATTCTGCCGCCTTCCATGCAGGAATTGCGCGCCAGATTAGAAAGACGTGCAGAGGACTCGGCAGAAATTATTGAGAAACGCTTGGCCGCTGCGCGCAAAGAAATCAATAGCTGGCGTGATTATCGTTATGTTTTGGTCAATGATGATTTAGATAAGACCTTCTTACAACTTCGTATGATCCTCGCCGCTGAAAGATTAAAGCGTGAGAGGCAAACAGGGCTTGAGCCCATTATTGATCGATTGGTCGATCAATAATCATTTTGAAGTCAACGCTTGAGCCAAAGCGACGAATTGATCAATCGTTACCGTTTCGGCGCGCGCGGTGGGATCAAGTCCTACGTCCTCGCAAAGTGTGATGGAATCCACGCCTAGGCTCTTCAAACTTTGACGGAGCATTTTTCGTCTCTGACCAAAAGCTGCTTGTGTCACGTGCGCAAGCATTTTCGGATTGCAAACAGTAGGATTAACTCGCGGCGTAACTCTAACAATGGAAGAAACAACCTTCGGTGGTGGTGTGAAAGCTTGCGGTGAAACATCAAACAGAATTTTTGCGTCCGTTCGCCAACCACAAAAAACACCCAACCGACCATAATCATGCGGCGTATCTGGAGTAGCGACGATGCGTTCAGCCACTTCACGCTGGAACATTAAAACCAGATCATTGAAAATTGGCGGCCATTCAGCGCTATCGATCCATTTCATCAATAATGCAGTGCCGATATAATAGGGTAGATTGGCGATGATTTTTATTGGGCCTTCATGATCAAGTGACGCAAGATCAAATGTAAGGGCATCGCCTTCCATGATCGTGAGGCGACCTGGATAGTGGGCCGCGATTTCTTCTAACGCGGGAAGGCATCGATGATCTCGTTCGATGGCGATTACATGTTTTGCACCGGTAGCCAACAGCGCACGTGTTAATCCGCCTGGACCAGGACCAACCTCAAGAACCGTCGTATCATCAAGAGGGCCTGCTGATCGCGCGATGCGGGACGTCAGATTAAGATCAAAGAGAAAATTTTGACCCAGTGCTTTTTGGGCGTTTAATCCGTAACGGGCGATAACATCCCGGAGCGGAGGTAAAGCATCGATCGACACTTATTGTTGACCTACAAAATCACCCACTTCTTTTTTGGTCTCAATGGTGCCCAGAGAGCGCAATGTTAAGCGGACGAAGATGGTTTGATCTTGGGTTGTTGTTCCCGTCGCATAGGGTTCGCGCCCAATATAGGATAGCGAAAGATCAGTACACTCATCATGATAGGTTGCCGATGCAGAATAAGCTGCCATGAAAGTTCTCGGCAAATCGGGATTAGAAAGATATCGGGTTAACGCAAAAAGCGTATTGCCCGAGACACTCCAATTTGGCGTGAAGCGATAAGAGGCGCCTATCCCTAAACCTTCGCGTCTTTTCGTGATGCCTACATTGGGTTGTGCGGCATAATTTGCATAAATCAAGCTTGTCGCTAGGTCGCCAATGTTCGCTCTATTTTCCAACTCAAATCTTTTTGCATTTAAACCGTCGGGATCAAATCGCCCACGTGCAGTAAACGAGTAATTTGTTTTTGGAACAAGTTGAAATCTGGAGACATAATCCGATGTTGTTTTATCGAGACCTGAATCGGTTCCTTCGAGAGCGAGGCCGCGTTGAGCAAAAGAATTCTGTCCTGCCAATTGAACCGATTGACCAACCAACATATTCATCTGTGCGCCATTGATAAGCCCGAGCGAATATTGAGCACCGTAATTAGCGCGGGTTCCGCCTTCTACGCGGTCATATCCTGTATATTTGTCGACAGAGAACAAATTGGTGTCATCAAACACCAAACTTTGTGAATCCTCATTGGGAAGATTGCCGATATTGCTTTCGTCAGGACGAGAAATGACCTGAGCGATCGGTTCCAATATATGCGAACCAAAAGATGATGCGGCGACAAAAGGAAAGCGATAAGTCATTCCAATTGTACCCATCGCTCGTGTCATGCCTTGGTTGCCTGTTGATAAGAAACTATCTTGGGCTGCGTTCGCGGTACCGTTGCGGAAAAGCGTTGTATATGCCGCATCGCCGCGCATAGATGCAAAAGGCGTCCATGATTGCCCGATGGGATCAATGAAGCTCCGACGCCATCCGATTTCCGTTGTGTAACGGCTATAGTTGCCGCCGATCCCGCGCATGAAACAATTTGTTGTCGTGGGGCTAGAACAACTTCCCGACAAAGTTCCAAAATCAGCTTCGAGGCGCGACAAATTTGTGAAGTTCGCATTCAACGCCACTTCACCGCCGATCGCGCCTCCCAAGTGATACCGCCGATCATAATCAACAACAGGCAAGATCAGCGGTTGAATACTCTGATTATCTTCTGTCAGCAATGTTTGAAAATAATAGGTTCGTGCGTCAAATATACTGTTCTTATCTTCGCCGTGCAGATAGGCGGTTGATGTTGACTCACGTTTGATAGTGCCAAGTTGAGTAACAGATGGAGAGTTAATTCGGTAATT
>Ga0194134_10001029_pt1 | contig 39752 bp, 28 predicted proteins | sample TA2KigOff0mmetaG_FD_148602 | JGI IMG/M metagenome (GOLD analysis project Ga0194134, IMG submission 148602) | Freshwater microbial communities from Lake Tanganyika, Tanzania - TA2015056 Kigoma Offshore 0m | ecosystem: Environmental > Aquatic > Freshwater > Lake | place: Tanzania: Lake Tanganyika... | reverse complement strand
CGGCGCGGACGCCTGCGGAGATGCAATTCGCGTCGCAATGGCGTCGCAATTCGCGTCGCACAGAGTCGGCGTGGGAGCCTCCGGCCCGCGGCGCTCCCGGTCGCCGCCCCCCACCACGTCCTCGAAGTGGTGCTCCCGGGACATCAGGTAGTGCTCGGCGGCCACCTTTGGCGAGTGGCCCAACCATTTGGCGACCGCATGCGCCGGATACCGTTCCACCCAGTCGGTCTCGCAGGAGGCCCGCAGATTCTGGAACAGCCGCGGCCAGGGTTGGTGGCCGGCCTTCGCGATGATCCGCTCCATGTGCGTGCGGAGGTTGACGCTCTTGCGGGCCGCCATCGGCACGATCAGCGTCGCCCCCCCCTCAGCCTGCTCGAAAGCGTCCGCCAGGATCGTCCGCAACTCCGGACAGACCGGGACCACACGCACGGCGTGCTCGCCGCCGTGGTGCTCGGTCTTCTTGGCGAGCACGGTCAGCCGGCCCTTCTCCCAGTTGATGTCGCCCCACGTCAGCGCCCCGATCTCCGACGGGCACCGCAGGCCAGCCAGCCGAGCGAGGGCCACCAGCAGCCTCCAGTCCGCCGACGGGCAGGCGTCGAGGATGTCGCGGATCGTCTCCAGTGAAACATACCGGGCGCGGGCGGGATTTGACTGGGACCCGGTGTGGTTGGCCTGGCGACGAATGCCTCGGTGAGCTGGCCGAGCGTCACCACCTTGCGGGCGGCAGCTCGCGGCTCCGCCAACCCGGCGCGCACCAGTTTGTCGTGCGTCGAATCGGGCAGGCTCGAAGGATAGGGATAGTCCGGTCAATGGCACTTCCGCAACCATGCCCGCAGGCATTTCCGAGCTGATGGGGGGCTGGTGAGGCTGGTGCCGCGTTTTCCGGCACCAAATCAGAATCAGCGGCTCCGAGAACGGCTGCCCTCCCCCCTCGGGTGGCGAGTTTCTCGCCTCGGCGCAGACCGTCTCCGGGGTCGCCCGTCCTGGGCTTTGGTTTGACCTCGCGGCCGACACCGGTCAGAGGCTGTGGATGTCGATCACGGGCAGTTCGTCAGGCGACACCTGAACCGCTTCGCGGTCGTCATGCGCCTGGATGAGCTCGCCCCAGGCGGTAGGCGGGCCCCTGGCGGGAGAGATGGGTGGCGGCTCGAGCGGCTCACCCAAGTGTGTGAGGATCTTCCGGATCGGGCCCGGCTCCGTGATGAAGGAGATGAGCCTGATGTCGCCGCCGCACCCCGGGCACTCGAGTGGAAACTCTTCCCCCACCCGGGCCATGAGTTTCGCCCAGGCAATCCGCGAGGTGTCGTGCGAGCGGGGCTTCGCCTGAGTATCGCAGCAGCCTTCTGCGGTATGCGTACTGCCCGCATGCCCGCCGGTCGCGGCCTCGCGCCGTTTGCCGATGTTCCCGATCGCGAGCGCCGTGACGCCTTTCCGCAGCCGGTGGTTCGGCGCAAACACCCCGTGGTAGCGATGCCGATGCTTCCGCGGCGGCGGGACGAGATCGGCGAGCCGGTCGAGGAACTCAAACGGCGTGAGCTCGACGACGCCGTTCGCTCCCGGAGCCCAACAACACGCCTGCTCCCTCGGCCGGTTTCCAGTACGACACCTTTCTCGTGTCGACGAACGCCGGCGACAGTTGGTCGACGACGATGAGCGGGACCACCATCAACATGGACAACGCCTTCTCGATTAGCGTGGTGCCGGAGCCGGGACAGATGGCCCTGCTTACCATGGCGGTTGGCAGTTGGTGTGCGTTTCGTGGTCGCCTGAGACGCCGCGACTGACGGTGCCCGATCACGGATGCGGGTCCGACGGCTGTTTGGCCGAGCGTCACGACCGAGCATGGCAAGACGCTCGCCGAGGCCCGGGGCGACGTCCGCCGCGGTCTTGAAAACATCGAATATGCCTGCGGCGGCCCGAGCCTCCTCATGGGCGAGTCGCTCGAGAACGTTGCCCGCGGCATCGACTGCGACGCGATCCGGCAGCCGCTCGGCGTCGTGGCCGGCATCACCCCCTTCAACTTTCCGGCGATCGTGCCCCTCTGGATGTGGCCGTTGGCGATCGCCTACGGCAACGCGTTCGTGCTCAAGCCGAGCGAGAAGGTGCCGCTCACGACGATCCGCATCGCCCAGCTCGCCTGCCAGGCCGGCCTGCCGCCGGGTGTGCTGAACGTCGTCCACGGTGGCCGCGCGGCCGTCGATGCGATCCTCGTGCACCCCGGCATCAAGGCCGTGTCGTTCGTCGGCTCGACGCCGATCGCGAAGTATGTCCACGAGGTCGGCACGAAGCATGGCAAGCGGGTGCGGGCGGCCGGCGGCGCCAAGAACTTCGTGCTCGTCATGCCCGACGCCGACATCGCGCCCACCGCCACCGGCGTCATGGAGGCGGCCTTCGGCTGCGCGGGCGAGCGGTGCATGGCCGGCTCCACCGCCGTGGCGATCGGCCGGGCGGCCGACACGGTGCTGCCCGCGCTCGTGGACGTCGTCGCAAAGCTCAGGGTTGGCCCAGCCGACCGCGATCCCGAGGTCCAGATGGGGGCGGTGATCTCGCGGGAGCACCAGGCGCGGGTCTGCGACTCTCGGGCGGGAGCACCGAAAGCGCCCGCGACCTGAATTGCTGCGCGACGAGGGGCCTTCTGGCGGGGGGCGGCATCCCGCGGGTAGTGTACGGGCGATCACCTTCCCCGTCCGCCCGCCGCTCTGCCCATGGTCGCTGCATTCTGCGGATTTCCCGCGCGGCCCCGCCTCCGGCCTCATGCCAGCCCCGCGCCGGCACGCCGCTACGAGCGTCGCCGCCCCGAGAAGACACCGCTCCACAAGATCGTGTCGGAGCATCTTGAGAGCTGGCTCGAGTGGCGTGACCAGGCGGAGCGGCCCGTGCCGGGCTACGTCGAGGAGGAACTCCGCGGCTATCTCGAGTGCGGCATCCTCTGCTTCGGGTTCGGCCGTGCGCTCTGTACGGGCTGCGGCCAGGGGTTTGTCATCGCGTTCTCGTGCAAGGGGCGCGGGGTGTGCCCATCCTGCAATGGCAGGCACATGGCGCAGACCGCCGCCCATCTCGTCGATCACGTCATCCCGCCGGTTCCCGTGCGACAGTGGGTGATCTCCGTGCCGAAGCGGCTGCGCTGCTTCCTCGCCAACCGCCCCGAGGCCGTCGCCGCCCTCACGAAGATCTTTCTTGCTGAGATCGAGCGGCTGCTGAGCGCTGCGGCAGCCGTGACGAGTCACGCAAGCGCCCCCGCAGCCGCCCGCCCGCGGCTCGGCGCCATCTCCTTCTTGCACCGCTTCGGCTCGGCGCTGAACCACCACGTGCATCTGCACGTGTGTGCAACCGACGGCGTCTTCATGCCGGCTGCTGGCGGAGCAGGCTGCTGCGTCTCGCCGGCGTTCCTGCCCGCACGATCAATCACGCAGGCTGATCTGGCCACGGTCACCGAGCGGGTACGGCGCCGCGTGATCCGCTGGTTCAGGCTCGCTCACCTGCTCGACGCTTCTGCGGCTGCCGACATGCTCAAGTGGGGGAACAGCGGGTTTTCCATCGACGCGAGTGTGCGGATCGCCCTCATCGACCGCGATGTGCCGAACTATTTTCGGAGTCTGGAACACCTGCTGCGATACTGCGCCCGGCCGCCATTTGCGCTCGAGCGACTGTCCGTAACCCACGACACAAGCAGCCGCATCGCTGGCGTTCGCTACGTGCTCCCCCGGCACAAGGCTGCCACCTGGGTCGGCCCGGGCCGCGGGCGCAAGTCCACGCGGCCAGGAGCTAATGGCGTCGTCGAGCTCTCGCCGTTTGAGTTTCTTGACAGGCTCGCGGATCTCGTTCCGCCGCCGCGGAAGCACCGGCACCGGTATCACGGCGTCTTTGCGCCGAATCACAAGCTCAGGCCCGCCGTCACGGCGCTGGCCATCGGGAACATCGGCAAGCGGCGCGAGGCTGTGACCGGTGGGCATGCGGCCGGCGGTCGCGCCACGGGGGGCTGTTGTGACGCGAATCCGAATCAAAAGCCCCGCTCCCACGACACGTCACGGATTGCCTGGGCCAAGCTGATGGCGAGGGTTGGGGAGGAGTTTCCGCTCGAGTGCCCGAACTGTGGCGGCGACATCCGGCTGATCGCATTCATCACGGAGCCGGGGCCGATCCGGAAAATCCTCACGCATCTTGGCGAACCGCTCGAGCCACCACCGGTGTCACCCGCTCGTGGACCGCCCACCGACTGGGGTGAGCTCGTGCAGATCCATGACGATCGCGACGTCTTTCAAGCCTCGCCCGACGAACTGCCCGCGATCGACATCCACAACAGGCTCTGAGCGGTGCCGGACGCGACCCACGCATGTCGGGAAGCCCGGAAGACAGGCGAAACCCAGGAGCATGTGGATGCCAGCCATGGCGAACAGCACCCGCGATGATGTTGCCGTCGATCGGTTCACGTGCTGCCTCTCCCCCGGCACGATTGTTCGCGCGGCTTCTCCGCGCCCGGCGAGACCTTCCAAGCGGTGTTTTCGGCACAACCGGCAGAGGGCATGAGAATCGTTTCATTCACGCCTGCGGGTGTGAGGGCGGGGCAGCCTGCGAGAAACGCGCGGATCCCGGGCCTTCGGCACGGCAGGTCGCCGGGAGCACCCTATGATGCCGGCATCTGGTTTCACCTCGATGCCCACCGTCCCCCGCAGAACTTTCATGCATGACCAACCGAGCCCCGTGATCGCCGCGGGCGACACGATCGCCGTGACCGGTGCGACGGGCTACGTCGGCGGACGGCTCGTGCCCGCGCTGCTCGAAGCTGGCTACCGTGTGCGGTGCCTCGTGCGCGAGCCGCGCAAGCTCGACGCCCGCCCCTGGCGACATCATCCAAACGTCGAGGTGCTCGCGAACGATCTCGGTGACACGTCCGCTTTGGCCACGGCGCTCGAGGGTTGCCGCGCCGCCTATTACCTCGTGCACTCGATGGTCGCCACCGGTGGGGCCTATGCGGATCACGATCGTGAACTCGCCGCCGGCTTCGCCCGGGCGGCCCGCGATGCCGATCTGTCGCGGATCATCTACCTCGGCGGCCTCGGCGAGATGGGGCCGGATCTGAGCGAGCACCTGCGGTCGCGGCGGCAGGTCGAAGAGGAGCTCGCTTCGGGCGGCGTGCCGGTCACCACGTTCCGGGCGGCGATGATCATCGGGTCGGGGTCGGCGTCGTACGAGATCCTCCGCTATCTCGTCGAGCGGCTCCCGATCATGGTGACGCCCAAGTGGGTGACCACGGAGTGCCAGCCGGTGGCCATCGCCGATGTCGTGCACTGGCTCGTTCGCTGCCTCGACGTGCCCGAGACGGCTGGCAAAACGCTCGAGATCGGCGGGCCCGACGTGATGCCCTACCGCGACTTGATGCGGGTGATGGCCGAGGAGCTCGGCCTCCGGCGGCGGATGATTCTGCCGGTGCCGGTGCTGACGCCGCGGCTGAGCTCGCTATGGATCAATCTCGTCACGCCGGTGTCGTATCGCATCGCCCGGCCGCTGGCCGAGGGGCTCAAAAATCGTGTCGTCGTCACCGACGACACCACGCAGCAGCTGATGCCCCACCCGGCGCTTGGCGTGCGCGAGGCGATCCACACGGCCAAGGTGAAGATCGATCAGCACGCCGTGGAAACCCACTGGAGCGTGGCCGGGCCGGTGCCCGGCGACCCGGCCTGGGCCGGAGGCACGGTGTTCACCGATCGGCGGGTCGTCGACATCGAGGCCGATGCCGCGAGCATCTACGCCGCGGTCTGCCGGATCGGCGGCGGCAACGGCTGGTATGCGGGCGACGTGCTCTGGCAGCTGCGCGGCTGGATGGACAAGCTCGTGGGTGGCCCAGGGCTGCGCCGTGGCAGGCGGCATCCGGAGAAAGTCGAGTTTGGTGAAGCGCTCGACTTCTGGCGGGTGGTGGGGATCGACCGCGATCGCTCACTCGCACTCCGCGCCGAGATGAAGCTGCCGGGCGAAGCGCAGCTCGATTTCGCGATCGAGGAGATCGATGCCGAAGCCCGGCCGCCCCTGCACCGGCTCGTGATGACCGCCCGCTTCCGCCCCCGGGGCCTGCTCGGCCTCTTGTATTGGTATGCCGTCGTGCCGCTGCACGAGCTGGTCTTCGGTGGCATGCTGCGGGGCATTCAAAAAACGGCCGAGGCCTTGCACCGCGCAAAGACGCTGCCCGGGGACGAGTTCCCGGCGGTGGAGGCCGCTCCCGGCTATGGCCGCGCCCGACTGTGGCTGGGCATGAGTGGCGTCGGCACGATCGTCGTCCTGGCGGTCGCGGGCCTCGCATTCGGGCTGCCGGCCCGATTCCTGCCTCCGGTGGGAGGAGCGCTCCGCGACCAGCTCTTCGCCCTGGCCGGTTTCGTGCTCGTCTACGCCGCAGTGCATGTCCCCTTCGACCTCTGCGGCGGCTATCTGTTGCCACGCCGCTATGGCCGCGGGCATCTTCCGCTCGGCAGCTTCGTCGCGCGCCTGGCCCGGGGTGTGAGCATGCACTCGAGCATCATGTTCACCGTGGCGTTCACGCTGCTTCTGGCGGGTCGGGCGGGAGGAGCGCTCGGGGTGATCGCCGCCGGTGCGACGCTCGTGCTGGTGTTGCTGGGCCTGCGGATCGCCGTGGCGGCGGCCATGGCGCCGCTCGAGCTCACGCCGAGCCTGCCGAGTGCCCACGAGCCGGTCACAGACGACCGGGCGCTGCCGATGCTGCCGACCTTCATGGCTGAATCCGCAGACGAGGGCTTTACCGGCGCAGTCGTGGGCGTGGTGCGGCCCCAACTCCACCTCCTGCCGCTGCGCTGGCGCGAAGTGCTCGATGCGGAAGCCTTTGCCACGGCGTTGCAGCGGCGGCAGATGGCCGTCGAGAGCGGTGCATGGTGGCGGGGCCGGATGCTCGCGATCGGCTTCACACTCTTCGGGATCGCGCTGGCGGCAGTCGTCATCGGGGATCGGCGGCTGGCCACGGCCGAGGGCATCGTCACGTTTAGCCTCGTGTTCACGCTCTGGTCGTTTCTCGGCCTGCTCACGCTGCCGACGCCCAGCCGCCGCGGCGTGGAGGAGGTCGATCAGCGCATGCTCGCGGCCGGCTGCCACCGTGCGACGCTCGCCCGCACGATCGAATCACTCGACGAACTGCAGGATCGCGAACGCGAGCGTCCGGCGCTCGTCGAAACGATCTTCCATCCGGTGCCGAGCGTGGAAGCGCGGCTCCGCGGGCCCCACGCCACCGGTGTGGCGGGCTTTTGGGACGCCGCCAGGACGGCGGTGTACGTGAGCATCGCCGGCCTCGGGCTCCTGGGCCGGGCGGTGCACTGCAACTGCGGCCGCCCCTCACTCTGGGCTTTTCTGCCGCTCGACTGAGCCGCGGTCGATCGCCAGGAAGCAGGCGAACACGCCGAGCACGGCGAGCCCGTAGAGCATGGCTGTCAGCGCCAGGAGGAGGTCGTAGGGCTTGGGCGTCGACAGCGAAACCCGTAAGAGCACCGTGGAGATGACGAATCCCGCGTTCCGAAACACGTATTCATAGCGGTCGTAATAGGCCAACGACACGATCAACAGGAACACGTCGGTGAAGATCATGAATTCGAAAAATCGTGGAAAGAAGAAGAGATCGACGTCGGCCGGCGGCGTCGCGATCACGGCAGGCAGGCCGTCGACGAGACCGAGCCAGCTCGCCAGATTGAGCGTCGCCAGCCCGACGAGCACGACGAGCAAGAGCACGGCCATTGCCTTCTTGAGCTGGACGAAGCCCTCCAGATCGTGGCGGATTGGCGTCTTCGGCGTCACGTGCCGCAGCCACGCAAAGGCCGTAACGATCAGAAACATCAGCACGGCGCCGGCCATGTCGATGAGCACGGCCCTCACCGCCTCCGGCTCGGCGAGCCAGTTTTCCAGGTCGCTGAAGCCGCCGATTTCTTTGAAGACCCGCCGGACGACGATCAGCGATACGATCTGATACTGCTTGGCGATCTCGCCGGTGTGCGAGGCGGTGAGTGCGAAGACGAGGAGCACCACCTCGTAAAACAGGATCACGCTGAAGGGCGTGTAGACCGCATGCAGCGGACTCTCATCGAGCCCCTTGAAGACCGTCTGGGGAAGGTCGGGGAACAGCCGGGCAAGCCCGATCGCCGCGAGGTGCACGAGAAACCCGCCCGCCGCCCCCCCCCACCACCGCCCGCTCGAGCCAGGCCCGCACGGGCGGCGTGTCGAGCCGGTCGAAGGCGGCGGCAAGGAGGCGGCGGATCGGACCGAACACGATAGGCTCCCCTTATGGATCAAACCCTCCACTGCACGCCCCGTCGGTGTCAGAGCAGGTCTGCAAGACGGGGCGTCAGCATCCGCACGACTCGGCTCGGCCTCGGAAGCACCTCCAGCGACACGAGCCCCGCCACGTTCAACCGCACCGGAACGGTGCAACGCTGTGCGACGGCGAGCACCGGCACGAGCGCTGTCGCCGACCGCCGCGCCGCCCACGCCGTCGCCACCGACGCAAACGAAACCATCACTCCGCGTTCATCGGCATCGATCACGACCGGGCGACCATCCAGCGTTCCCGTGAGTCGCCCGGCCAGAATCAGTTTGGGGACGAGCCCGTGTCCCGCGTACGAATCTTGAGCGTCCCGTGCAGCACCCACTCGGCATGCTGCGCCGACGGACCGGTGCCGCTCGGAATCTTGATGTGCATGTCGTCGAACTGGTACGTGATCTCCGCCCGCCGCCCCGTGAGATTGTCGTAGAGGCCGATCAAGAGATCCGGCCAGTTGTTGGGGTGATTTTCGGCCATGGAGAATGCTCCGAAGAGGGAAAGATCGTTGCCGCGGAAGTATAGGCAGCGGAGACGATCGGCAGAGGACTTTTCGTTTTCGGGCTGGCAGGACGCCGAAAAATTGCTCGGAGTGGCGCTTGTCGTGAGCGACATGGAGGCTGCCCTCACGGCCGAGGCCGTCGCCCGGCGGCTCTTTCGCGCCGGTCACACCTGCAGCGGCAAGGCTTTGATGAGGTCGTCGCCGCCGATCACGATCTCGCCCGTGAGGCGGGAGCGGCTGCGGATCGTGGCCAGATCCTCGTCGATCACCCACGACGCATACGCCGCGTTCACGAGGCTCTCCGGCGAGTCGAGGGCGTCGTTCGTGATGTCCCAAAACATCATCCCGCCGAGGCCGATGTCCTCGGCCAATTGGGCCCGCTGGGCGATCGACGTGGGCGTCTCGAACGAGCTGAACAGGCCCTTGGAGCGGTTGTAGACGTAGGCCGCCTGGGCCGTGTCGTCCCAGTAGAGCTTCCAGCCGCTCGCCGGATCCTGCACCTGGCGGAGCAGGTCCTTGTAGTCATACACGCCCGCCTCGAACGTGCCGGGCGCCGAGCCGCTGGACTGCTCGGCATAGCCGCCGTCGCCGCCGTCGGCCACGCCGCTCCAGCCGCGGGTGTAGAGCGGGGCTCCGAGCACGATCTTGCCGGCGGGCACGCCCGCGGCGCGGTAGAGATCGACGGCCGTCTTGATGTCGTAGCCGATCGGGTCGCCCGTGAAGGCCGACTGGTGGCCCGTCGTCTTCTCCCACGTGCCGTGGAAGTCGTAGCTCATCAGGTTGAAGAAGTCGACGTGCGGCGTGAGGCCCGCGAGATTGAAGTTTCGGATCTTGTCGAAGCCGGCCGGCGAGGCCACCGAGAGCTCGTAGTCGCGGCCGAGGCGCGTGCCGAGAGCGTCGACCTTCGAGCGCACGAGCTACGAGCTTCATGAGCGAGGCGTAGTTCGCCCCGTCGTTCGGGCTCACGGAGTTGCCGTCGAGGCCGCCACCGCCCGGATATTCCCAGTCGAAGTCGATGCCGTCGAACATCCGGTAGGTGTCGAGGAACTTGACGAGCGAGTTGGCAAACGTCTCGCGGCCGGCCGCCGTCGAGCACACGGTGCTGAAGTGCGTGGAGAGCGTCCAGCCGCCCACGGCGATGCTCACCTTGAGGTGCGGAAAAAGGATAGGTCGGCCAATGGCACTTCGGCAAGCGTCGGCCTGGCGGGGCGGATCATGAGGAGCAACCGCCGGAGCTGGCTGGGCCGTATGCGGGCCGACCGTGGAGGCGCCGCGGAACTTCCTATCCACGCTCAAGGCCGGATTTGTCTCGTCGGCTCGAGCCCGCTCTGAAACCGCCCTTCTCACGGGCCGTCCGCACCGTGACATGGGATCCCGTCAGAGGCTGCGAATGTCGATCACGGGCAGTTCGTCGGGCGACGTCTGAGTCACGTCGCATTCGTTGTGGACCTGCACGAGGTCTCCCCAGTCGGTCGGTGGGCCACGGGCGGGAGAGACGGGCGGTGGTTCGAGCGGTTCGCCGAGATGTGTAAGGATCTTCCGGATCGGCCCCGGATCGGTAATGAACGCGATGAGGCGGATGTCGCCACCACACCGGCCGTCGGGTTGTTCTTGTTTAGAGCCTCCTCAGCAGAATCTGTGGGTGGAATCCGGCTCTGGTAGTCGTCCGAGGACGTGAAACAGGGCGATTTCGATGCCCTGTGACGTTCGGAAGCCGAACGCTTTTCTAGTGGTCAGTTTCGCCTTGCCGTTGAAACCCTCGACGACGCCCGCCGAGATCGTGCCTCCGGCCCGTAACCAGTTGAGGATCAGATGGCGATGGCGTCGCATGCTGCGGGCGACCTTCTTCATCGGGTCGAGGCGGCTCCGCATCGCGCCGGTGGTCCACTCGTCGAGGAAGTTTCCAGCCGCCGCAGGATTCGTGTACTCCCAGAATCGCTGGAAGGCCTCGCGGAGCAGATGGCGTGAACGCCGGTTGAAAAGTGCAGCGCGCGGCGGGTAGTCCCGCCGGTCGAAAAATGCAGCGCACAACTGTGCAGCGGTGTCGGTCAGGAGAATCGCGGCGAAGCCGCGATCTCCCCCTACCGAGAGCGAGGCACGAGGAGTGTATGCAGCGATGGAGATGTGGACCGAGGTCCGGCGCCGGGTGCTGACCGGCGAATTGTCGAAGCGGGCGGCCTGCCAGGAATACGGCATCAACTGGCGGACGCTTGCGAAGATGCTCGCACACGCCGAGCCGCCCGGGTACCGCCGTCGGACGAAGCGTGAGAAGCCGATCCTGGGGCCGCACCTGGCGTGGATCCACGAGGTGCTGGAGCAGGACCGGGAGGCGCCCAAGAAGCAGCACCATACGGCGCAGCGGATCTTCGACCGACTGAGGGCCGAACGCGGCTACACCGGCGGCGTCACAATGGTGAGGGCGGCAGTCCGGGAGTGGAAGGACTCCAGGAAGGAAGTCTTCGTGCCGCTCTCGCATCCACCGGGCGAGGCCCAGGTCGACTTCGGCTTCGCCTATGTCGACCTCGCCGGTGAGCGGCATCAGGTAGCGCTGTTCGTGATGACGCTGCCGTATTCGGACGCGCTCTACATTCAGGCGTTTCCGCGGGAGTGCACCGAGGCTTTCCTCGAGGGGCATAATCGGGCCTTCCGCTTCATCGGTGGCGTGCCGCGAAAGATCCGCTACGACAACAGCAAGATCGCGGTGGCGAAGATCACCGGCAGCCGCGAGCGGCAGGTGACGAGGGAGTTTCAGCGGCTCCAGAGCCACTGTCTGTTCGAGACGCAGTTTTGCCTGGTGCGGCGGGCGAACGAAAAAGGGCACGTCGAATGCCTCGTCGACTTCGGTCGGGCGAACTTCCTCGTACCGGTGCCGAGCGTCGAGTCGCTCGCGGAACTCAACGAGACGCTCGAGCAGCGCTGCCGGGCGGATCTTGCCCGGCAACTGCGGGGCAAGGATGGCACGAAGGGAGAGAGGCTCTTGGAGGAGCGGAGTGCCTTGCTGCCGCTTCCGGCCCAGGAGTGTGAGGCGCGCCGGATCACGCAGACCGGGGCCAATTCGCTGTCGTTGGTGCGCTTCGACACCAACAGCTACAGCGTGCCGGTGAAGTACGCCCACCGGACGATCACGGTGGTGGCGACGGTCGATGACGTGAAGATGATCTTCGAGGATCGTCTGATCGCGAGGCATCGCCGCCACTGGGGCCGGGAACGCTTTTTCTTCGATCCGATCCACTATCTGGCGCTCCTGGAGCGCAAGCCCGGTGCCTTCGACTACGCCCGTCCGCTTGCCGACTGGCAGCTCCCAGACTGCTTCGATGTGCTCCGCCGTCGGATGGAGCGCACCCCTGACGGACTCGGGACACGCGAGTTCATCCGGGTGCTCTTGCTCTTGGAGAAGGCGACGCTCGATGAACTCGCCACGGCGCTCGACTACGCGCTCGGACAGGGCGTCGCCGATGCTGACACGATCCGCGTCATCCTGGAGCACCGCCGTGAGTCTCCGGTCGCGCTCTTCTGCCTCGACAGCCGTCCCCACCTGAAGCTCGTGCACGTCCCACCGACCGACATCAGCGCGTACGCGTCGCTGCTGGAGACGGAGGTGTCCGTATGAGCAAGACGAAGTGCGCGGTGCTCGTGAAGCATCATCTCAAGGCGCTCAAGCTGCCGACGATGTGTGAGGAGTGCGAGAAGGTCGCCTCGCAGGCGGCGATCGAGAACCTCGATCACATCGCCTACCTGCAGCGGCTGTGCGAACTGGAGCTGATCGAGCGGGAGCGGCGAGCCGCCGAACGGCGGCTCAAAGCGGCCCGCTTCCCGCAAACGAAGACGCTCGACGAGTTTGATTTCGATCAGCAGCCCTCGATCAACAAACCGCTCGTGCTCGAACTCGCCAAGGGGCAGTACATCGACGAGCGCGAGAACGTCCTCCTCATCGGCTCCAGCGGCGTGGGCAAGACGCATCTGGCGATCGCCCTCGGCCTGGCGGCCTGCGGGCAGGGGCGGAAGGTGCGATTCTTCGGGGTCACCGAGCTGATCACGCTGCTGCTGGAGGCCAGAGAGGAGAAGTCACTCATCCGCCTCCGCAAGCAGATCAAGCAACTCGACCTCGTGATCCTCGACGAACTCGGCTACGTGCCCACCGGTAAGGCCGGGGCCGAGCTGCTCTTCGACGTGCTGTCGACGGCCTACGAGCGTCAGAGCCTGATCGTGACCACGAATCTCCCCTTCGAGCAGTGGACCGAGGTGCTCGGCAGCGAGCGGCTCACAGGGGCTGCCCTCGACCGCCTCACACACCGCTGCCACATCCTCGAGGCGAAAGGCGAGAGCTATCGACTCAAGGATGCCCGGAGACGGCAACGCAGGGCAGGACCGTCGGCCTGACAGATCGATCCTTGGAGCAAGTGACTTGACGGAGTAGATTCCAAACCCAACCCCAGCGCTGCACTTTTCGGCCGCCGCGCGCTGCACTTTTCAACCGGCGTTCACAGCCCGTTGCGACTTGCTGCAAACCCTTGCGGCGCCGGCTTTTTTCCCACCCCGCGCGCCGGTTTTTCGCGCCCCTCGCTTCAGCTGCTCATCGGCTTGGCGACGCCTGCCGCATCACCGGCCAGTCCAGGCAGGGCGAATTCCGCCATCGCAACGGCCGTCGGCCGGCCGCGGAGCGACGAGTCGCCGCTTCCCAGGTCGCCTGCGTCAGAAACCGGCGGCCGATCACGTTGGCCACCGCGCCCCCCTATCCACCCTTGGCTGCGCGGCGGTGGCGGCGATCACCACGTTGGCATCGAGGACGACCCGCGTCTTCACGACAGGGCCTTGAAGACATCCTCGTCGGTCAGGAGCCCCTGAGCCTCGGCAAACGGAAGAGCCCTTCTCCGCAGCGCCCTGAATCTCTCGACGGCGATCTAGCGCCGCAGCGATTCCCTGACGATGTCGCTGACGGCTTTGTTCTCGTCTCGACTGAGTTTGTCGAGCTCGCGGCGCAGCTCGTCGGGAAGCCGAATCGTCAACGTCGACATGGTAGACCCCGTTGCACGACATTGTCTTGCAGCGATGATCGGGGTGTCAACCGATCGCGGCTGACGTCGCCGCGACCCCGGCAGGGCCACGGGCTCCTCCCGGGGACCAGGACCGCCCCCCCATCGCGCGCCACCGGTTTTCAGACGACACAGAAAACAGCGTGATTGGACGACCGAGGGCGCCACGACCGCCGCCGCTGTCCGAGGAACGCGCGGAGACACTCCGAATGCATCAGCGATACCACCATCGCGTCACACGCTCCCCCTTGGTCGAGCCGCACTCGTGCTGCTGCCGCATCACAGGGACACGCGCGGGGGCGGTCCTGCTCGCGGCCGCGGCAGCGGTTCTCGCCTGCAGCGTCCGCGTGGCCCGCGCCGACTTCGATTGGGCGCGGGCCGAGGCACTCGCGCCGGGTGTCGAGATGGTGACGACGACGATCGTCAAGGAGCCCGAGGCCGGGCTCACCTGCCCGCAGTACGCCGCGTTCGATCCGGCGGCGCCGCGGAAAGTGGCGCTCGGCTGTGTGCGCGTCGACCTCACCCGGCCCGGCACGCGCTGCGAGGCCACGCCCCGCGCGGCCGGGTGGGGCCAGCCGATGCCTCCCCATGGAGACAAGGCGTTTCCCGACCTCGTGATCCGCACGGCGCTCCAGACCGTGCCCGATTTCGTCGCCGCCGAACGGGCAGCCGGCGTGCCGGTCGTGCTCGGGGTCAATGCGTCGCCGTGGGAGCCGTTCGTGCCGGGGAAGGCGTTCGAACATGCCGACCGGATGGGGCTGGTCGTCGACGACGGCGTGGTCGTGTCGCCGGCCACGGGGCGACCAGCGCTGGTGATCGGCCACGACGGCAGCGCGGAGCTGCGCGTCGTGAATCCTGGCGACGACCTGACCGCGATCGAGACGGCCGTCAGTGGGTTTTCATTCTGCTTGATCGACGGCGTGCCCTCCGCCCCCGACGATGTCCTCCATCCGCGGACCGGCTTCGGGCTGTCGGCCGACGGAAAGACGCTGTTCATCCTCGTCGCCGACGGCCGCCAGGCGGCGAGCCAAGGACTGACCGTGCGCGAGGTCGGCGAACTGCTCCGCGACATGGGCGCCGATGACGGCGTCAACATGGACGGTGGCGGCTCGACGACGCTCGTCGCCGCGCCGCCCGGAAGCGACGGGTTTCGCGTCGTCAACCGGCCAAGCGGCGGCCTGCGGCGCAACGGCGCCAATCTGGTGATCGCGGTTGACAGGGCCCCGCGCGACGGCCGCGAGTGAGCGGGGCACCGCCGGACCGACGGCGCACAGTTGCCCGCGGCGGGGTCAGATCGGCGGGCACGCCGGCGACGAGCGCGCCCAGCGGCCGGAACTCCCCCGCCGCGGCGCGGCGGAGCGATTCGGACGTGCTCTTGGCATCGAACGGCGCCGAGCCGCACAGCAGCCAGTAGAGCAGGCCGCCGAGGGCGTGGATGTCGGCGGCGGTGCCGACCTGCCCGAGCGCCGGATCGAGGCCGGTCTGCTCCGGGGCCATGAACGAGGAGGTGCCGACGGCGATCCCGTCGCGCGTCACCGCCGGCCCGGGATCGGCGTCTGGCCGGGCGAGGCCGAAATCGACGAGCTTCGGCGTCGGGCGACGGCCGCCGGCGGCGGGGGCGAGGAGCACGTTGGCGGGCTTGATGTCGCGGTGGATAATGCCGCGCGCGTGGAGCGCCGCCACGCCCCGGCCGACGTCGGCGACCAGCGCCGCGGCCTCGGCCGCCGGCAAGGTGCCGGCACCGACGCGCTCGTCGAGCGACGGTCCGTCGATCCATTCCATGACGATCGCCGGTGCGCCGGCGACATCGGTGACGTAGAGGATCTGGACGACGTTGGGATGGACGATGCGCGTCAGGAGCAGCGCCTCGCGCTCGGCTCGCGAGCGCCGCTCGGGCGTCGGTGTGGCGTCGGGGGCGAGCACCTTGACGGCGACGACCCGGTCGAGTCGGGATTCGCGCGCCCGGTAGACCACCCCCATGCCGCCACGGCCGACCTCGACCAAATCGGTGAGCCCGGGCACAGCCAGAGGTGGCGACGGCGGTGGCTCGGGTGGCCGAGCCGCGAGGCGACCGACGATTGCCATCGTGTCGGGCCCCGGCGCACGGCGCGGGCGCGTGATCAATTCCATCAGGGCCACGTCGGCGGCGGGGAGAGGCGGGCCCGCGGCAGCGTCGTCGGGAACGGGCGCCGTCATCGCCAGCCTCACGACGGTTGGTGGACGGAGTCGGCCGCCGACCGTTCCCGCCGGGCGACCGCCCGGCGGAGCAGGCGGAGGACGTAGCTGCGGGCGCGGTAGGCGTTGTCGACCGTCATCCCCAGCCGGCCGGCGACGTCGGCGGCCGGCACCCGCTCGATCGCCAGCAAATGGAAGGCCTGCCAGGTCCGCGGCTGCACGCGTCGCTTGACGTCATCGAGGGCCAAGTCGAGCACCTCCATGTCGAACGCCTCCTCGATCCGGCGGACGAGACTGTCTCGCGCCGGCACGGTGGCGAGGAAATCCTGCAGCGTCGCGGCGCCCGTACCGAGTCGGTCGGCACGGCGCGCCGCGCTCCAGTCGGACACGGCGGCGACGACCATCTGCCGGAGGTAGCCGCGGAACCGCCGCGCCGGGTCGTGGCGAAACACCGCCGCATGGCGCCAGAAGCGGACGAGCACGTCCTGCGCGACGTCGTGGGCGTCGTCGTGCTGGAGGCCGTGACTACGGCACCACTGCACGACCGGGCGCCCGTAGATGGTGACGAACTCGGTCCACGCGCCGGAATCGTCGGGCTCGTCGCGAAGCCGCGGGAGCAGACTCGCGCGTGGTGCGCAGCGAGGCCATGGGAAAACCTTCGAGGGCGTTTGTCACCCACGCCCGGCAGCGATTCCCGTCGTCAGTGTCAAAGATACCCGCGCGCGGGAGGCGGTCCAGCCGACCAGCCCAGGGAAGCCCGGATCCGATCCGCTCATGATCCGCCCTGCCCATGATCGGCTCACGATCCACGGGCGACTCCCGCCCGCGGTCTCGCGCCAGGCCGTCAATCCGCAGCCGTGACCGGCTCGGCCTGGGCCTCGGGACGTGTGCGGATCGGGAGCAGCTCGAATTCGTCGAACACCACGCCGTCGGCGTCGATCGCCCGGACCAGGGCCGTGGGGGGCCCGCCCGCCGCGCCCGGCCGCAGGTTCACGCACCACAAGTGGTTCCTCGCTTCGGCCCGTGCCAACCACCAAGCCGCCTCCGGTGACGGCACGGGACGCGTGCGCACCCCCCAGGCGCCGTCGCCCAGGTAGAGGATGCCGTTGGTGTCGTCGCGGCGGTGGCCGCGAAGACGGTGAGAACGCTTGAACGTGTGGTGGTCGTGCTCGAACACCGCCGAGACACCGTGGCGCTCGAGGTGCGGCGTCCAGTGCTCACGGATCTCGACAGAGCGCGGGTGCTCGATCGGCAGCTTGTCGGCAGGTGCCTTGGCGGTGCCGTAGGCAGGAAAGTGGTAGGCGGCAAACAGGAATGGCCGCGCCTGGCGGGCAGCAAGCGCCTCCCCGAGCCAGTCGGCCTGCGCGGGGATCGGCACGGTGTGACCCGAGTCGAGCATCACCAGCGACAGGTAGTCGCCGACGTCGGCCGCGAAATGGCTCCGCCCCCCCGGCCGGACGAACAGGCCGTAGTAATACGGAGCGTCGTTGGGGATCGCGCCGCCGTAGCCGCCGCGGACCTCGTGGTTGCCGATCCCGATCACCAGCGGAATCAGCCGGCGGTCGGCCGCCGCGCCGGCCGTCGTCCACGAAGAGAGCCAGTCGATCCAGCGCATCGCCAGAGCGCCGTTTTCGTAGGCCAGGTCGCCGCCGAGGAGGGCGAAGTCGGGGTCGAGCCGGGCCGCCTGGCGGTTCATCCGGTCGAGCGACTCGCGCGCGTGCATCATGTCGCCGCCGGCGACGAAGCGCACCGGCCGGGAGAGCGTGGCCGGCATCGTGCGCGCAAGCCACCCCTGCGAGGGCGTGTCGGGGCGGCTACCGATCCCGAACCTGTACAGCGTGTCGGGGGCGAGACCGGCCAGCTCCACGCGGCGCAGCACCAGCGCCGACGGCGCGAGCTGGAGCTCCTCCGCCTCGGCGCTCGACCAGTCGGCATCGTCGGCGGCGTCGGCGCGGCGGAAGAAGACGGTGGTGGCGTTCTTCGGGTACAGGTTCACCCAGTTGACGACCATCCCCCGGGTCGGGTCGTCGGGCCAGGTGAGGAACACCCCGACATGATCCTGCCCGACAGCGCGGCCGGCGAAGAGGAAAACCGTGATCGCCAAGGCCAGTGAGGGGCGCCGCATGTCGTGCTCCTGTCGCGGTCGATCGGCCGACGGGTCAGCGTTGCCGGCTTTCGGCCGCACCATCGTAGTCGCCGCGGTGGGGCCGCACCGGCCGGGCCGGGAGCCCTTCCGGCATCGGCCGGCCATGTGCTATGCCATGATCAACCGTCATCCCGTCCCGAGGAGATCCCGATGTCCACCCGTCTGACTCGCCGCGACTGTGCCTTCGTCGTCGCCGCCCTGGCAGGGGCCGCCGCCCTGCCGGCCCTCGCCGAGCACACCACGGACACCCTCGAGATGGTCAAGAAGGGGCTGGTCGAGAAGAAGGCTGTGATCGTCGACGTCCGCGAGGCCGACGAATGGGAGGACGGGCATCTCCGCGAGGCCCGCCACCTGCCGATGAGCAGCCTCAAGCAGATCGACAAGGAAGCTGTCGCCAAGGTCCTTCCCAAGGACAAGGTGATCTACCTCCACTGCCAGGCGGGCGGACGCTGCCAGAAGGTGGCCGATCTGCTCGAGCCGCTCGGCTACGACGTCCGTGCCCTCAAGCCCGGCTATCCCGATCTCGTCGAGGCCGGGTTCCCGGCGACGAAGGGGAAATAGCCGGCCGGGCGGAAGCGAAACCGGCGTTCGTTCACGTCCAGCGCGCGATCTCGTCCCCGCTGCGGGCGCCGGTCGCGAGCGGCAGCGCGGCCGGTGGCGAGCCGCTGATTCTCCTGCTGCCTCCGCGCGGCGCGGTCCGTATACTGCATACTGACGCTCTGTCCGGGGGAGGGGATCACGTCGGCGGGGATCCGGCCAGGCGGCCGACCGCCGCGATTCGTCGTTGGCGATGCCGTGGTGCGCGCGGCCGCATCCCGGGGAGGAGGCTTCCATGTCGAACCGACGGCGGCGGGGGATGGCACGGCGGGCGGCAGCCCGGCGGCAGGCAGCGGCGGCGGTGGAACCTCTCGAGGCGCGGCTCGCGCTGTCGGCGTCGGCACTACGGCCGTTCATCGACCTCGGCCCGAGCGACAACGTCGCCCTCGACCAGCCGCGGGTGACGGTCGAGCTCGGCAACTCCCAGGGGCAGTCGATCGGCCCCGACATCTTCAACAGCTGGCTGCTCGACACCGGTGCCAACACGATCCTCGTGTTCAAGACCGGCGTCGACGACATGAACGAATCGCCGCCGCCGTACCAGGTCGAGGGAGTGTTCGAGGAGCTCGGCGTCGGCGGCGCGCAGCTGTTCGACATCTCCGCGCCGTACCAATTCGACTTCGCCGGCACGTCGGGGGTCCGGCAGACGCTCGTCGACGCGCGGGTGATCTCCGACGCGACGCGCGACGTGAGCATGTTCGGGCCGTTCGGGATCGTGGGGATGCCGGCGATGACCGAGCGTGTGACGACGCTCGACTTCACCCCCTGGCTCTCGTTCGACGAAGGCAACTTCCTGATGGCGACCGACTTCGCCATGGAGGTTCCGGCGGCGACCGTGCCGCGCTACACGGTGAGCGTCGACGACCGTGTCAACTTCTCCCCCGACGGCCACGTCATCGAAGGCGAGTTCCCGCCGGTCTGGGCCGACATCCCCTTCTTCTCGGCCGAGGTCCACCACGGCGACGCCGTCGTCGGCGGCAACTTCATGTTCGACACCGGCGCCCAGGTGACGATCATCTCCTCGGCGATCGCGATGTCGCTCGGCCTCGACTCCAACGGCGACGGTGTCCTCGACGAAAACGACGTCGGTTACACGCGCACCGAGACCGTCGGCGGCGTCGGCGGCTCGCGCGACGCGCCGGTGTACATGATCGACGCCGTCCACGTGCCCACCGACCAGGGCGTCGACCTGGTGTGGACCAACCTCTTGTGGCTGGTGATCGACATCGCCCCGGGGATCGACGGCGTGTTCGGCTTCGACACCATGACCAGCGGCTGGATCGATGCCGTGTTCTCCGGCGGCGAGGCGGGCTACCTGCGGCAGGCGCACCTCGACTTCCGCGGCTGGGAGGCGAACGGACAGGGGAAGATGCATTTCGACATCAACCCCGACCTGGCGGCGATCCAGACCGTCGCCGGCCCCGGAGCGATCGTCGTCGAGACCGGCGGCGTGACGACCGTCGCCGAGTCGGGCTACGAGGATTCCTACACGATCGTCCTCCGCGAGCAGCCCACGGCCGACGTCGTCGTCGATCTCGTCGCCCCATCGCACAAGCTCCGGGTCTTCCCGACGGGCGACGAGCAGGCGACGAGCGTCGTGTTCACGCCCGACAACTGGAGCGTGCCGCGGAGCGTCACGGTCCGCGCCGTCGACGACACCGTCGAGCAGAGCCTCCACCGCTCGACGATCCGCCACGTGCCCCGCAGCGCCGACCCCGCCTACGACGGCGTGGGGATGCCGCGCGTGCTGGTCAACATCGTCGACAACGACTACCCCGCCGTGCTCGTGATGCCCACCGACGGCGAGACGCGCGTTGTCGAGGGGGGCGAGCCCGACACCTACGCGCTCGTGCTCACGCGCGCCCCCGGACAGGACGTGACGATCAACCTGGCGCCGGCCGACGAGGGCATCACCGCCGAAAACGCCGCCGGCGGCACGGCGCTGACGTTCACGCCGGCCAATTGGAACGTCCCGCAGGTGGTCACCGTGACAGCGGCTGCCGGCAGCGCCGCGCCGGGCGGGCGGAAGTCATACGTCAACCACCAGATCGTCACCGGCGACACGCTCTACGCCGAGGCGTACGTCCTCCCCGAGATCGTGTTCATCGACGATGCCGCCCCCCCTGCCGCCACGCCTCCCACGCTCACCGCCGGGTCCACGGCCGTGAGCGGCACCGTCGGCGGCACGATCGGCAACATGGGCACATGGGGATCCCCCGACGCCGGCCACACGGTGGTGCTCACGGCGTCGGCAGGCACGATCACGCAGGATCCCGCGGGCACCTGGACCTGGTCGCTCGTGCCGGCCACGACGCTCGGACTGGAGCCGATCACGATCATCGCCACCGACGACCGCGGGCTGTCGTCGCAGGCGGCGTTCACGGTCACGGCGCGCGGGTTCCCCACGGCCGTGGCGGGAACTGCCGGCGACCGCCGGGTCGACCTCGCGTGGAGCGCACCGCCGGCGGTCCCCGGCCTGCCGGTGACGGGGTACCGCATCCAGTCGAGCACCGACGACGGGGCGACCTGGAGCGATCTGCCCGACACCGCGTCGGCCGACACGGCCCTCGAGATCACGGGCCTCACCAACGGCACCCCGTATCGGTTCCGGATCGCGGCCCGCGACGCGGCCGGCACCGGGCCGTGGAGCGATCCGTCGGCGGCCGTCACCCCGGTGGCCCCCCCCGCTCCGGCCAGCGCCCTGCTGGCGACCGGCGGCAACCGAAGCGCGACGCTCCAGTGGCAAGCGCCGGCCGACAGCGGCGGCACGCCGGTCACCGACTACGTCATCCAGTACCGGCGGTTGAGCGCGGTCGAGTGGTCGACGTTTGCCGACGGCGTGTCGACGGCGACCCAGGCCACGGTCACCGGTCTGGTCGGCGGTGCCAACTACGCCTTCCGGGTGATCGCGCGCAATGCCGTCGGCGACGCCGCTCCGTCCGGCCAGCGGACGGCGACGGTGCTCGGGCCCCCGGCCGCGGCGACGGGCCTCCGCGCCGTCGGCGGGAACGGCAAGGCCGACCTCACCTGGAACGCGCCGGCCGCAGCCAACGGTTCGCCGGTGACCGACTACGTCGTCCAGTACCGCCGAGCGAGCGCCGCCGTCTGGTCGATGTTCGCCGACGGCGTCGCGCCGCGGACGCAGGCGACCGTCACGGGCTTGGTGCCCGGGGCCAATTACGTGTTCCGGATCGTCGCCCGCAGCGCCTTCGGCGACGCCACGCCCTCGGGCACGGCCGTGGCCACGACCGCCGCTTCCCCCGGCCCGCCAACCTGGCTGTCGCTGTTCGCCGGCTCCGGCTCGGCGACGCTGACCTGGATGATGCCGTCGAACAGCGGCAGCGGGCCGATCAGCGACTATCTGGTCCAGTACCGGCGGCTCAACACCGACTTCTGGAGCACGGTCGAAGACGGCGCGTCGATCTCGCGGACACGGACCGTGACGGGATTGGTGCGCGGCGCGAACTATGCCTTCCGGATCGTCGCCCGGAACGCGGCCGGCGACGGCGCCCCCTCGGCGCAGCGGATGATCACGATCGGCTGACGGGCGCGACGGCATGCGACACGGTCGACGACCGCGGCAGACAACCGGGCGCTCCGCTCCGGCGGCCGTGCAGCGGCGCCGCCTGCTGGCCGCAGCGCTGCTGGCCATACCGCTGGCGCGGGCCGACGAACAGCGCGCGGCGCGGATCACGCTCGGCATCGGCACCTACGGCATGCCATCGCTTTCCCCGGCGGCGGCCGTCGATCTCGTCGCCGACACCGGCTTCGATTCGATCGAGATCGCGGTCCTCACCGACTGGCCGACGGCACCCGAGCGGCTCACCGCCGTCGACCGCCACGACCTCCGGGCGCGGCTGGCCGGCCGGGGCCTTGTCCTCTCGGCGCTGATGGAAAACCTCCCCCCGGCCACCGACGAGACGGCGCACCGCATGCAGCTCGATCGGCTCGTCCGCGCCGCGGCGCTGGCGCGCGACCTCGCCCCCGACCGGGTGCCCCTGGTGCAGACCGTGCTTGGCGGAGGGCGCTGGGACGACGTGCGCGCGCTGCTGCTCGACCGCGTCGGCGCCTGGCGCGACCTCGCGGACCGCGACGGCTTCCGGATCGCCGTCAAGCCGCATCGCTTCGGCGCGATGTCGACACCGGCCGAGGGGCGCTGGCTGATCGACCAGCTCGGCGGTCCCGGATCGGTGGGGCTGGTGTTCGACGCCAGCCATCTCGTGTTCCGCGGCATCGATCTCGCCGCCGCACTGGCGACGGCAACGCCGCGGCTGTTCCACGTGGCGGTCAAGGACGCGGCCGAGGCGGATGGGAAGGTGGGCTTCGAGCTGCCCGGCACGACGGGCACCCCCGACCACGCCGCGACGCTTCGCGGCCTCGTCACGGCCGGCTACGGCGGCGACGTCTGTTGCGAGGTGAGCAGCCAGGTATCGAAACGCACCGGCTACGACGCCGCGGCAGCGGCCCGGCAGTGCCACCGCGCCATCACCGCCGCCTGCGTCGCCGCGGGGATCGCGCGGTGACGGCGAGAAGACGACGGACCTTCCGGTCAGGTGGCGGCAGTCGCGAAGCCGGCGGCTTCCTCGACCGGCAGGGCGAACACGGGGACTGGATCGCCGGACGAGAGACGGTGCCGGTGGGCCGTGCGGCAGATCAGCGCCATCCGCTGCACACGGCCGCGGGGGAGTTGATCGCCGACCCTGCGGAGGCGCGCCGCGTCGGTGCCCGACGGCGTCTCGGCCCACTTGGCGTCTGCGAGTGCAAACCTGCCGCCGGCGTGGATGAGAAAGTCGGCTTCTTTCGTCCGGTCGCGCCAGAAGTGCAACTGCCGGCCGGATCCGGCATCGGCGAGGGACTTCCGCAGTTCGGCACAGACGAAGGTCTCCCACAGCGGCCCGACCAGCGGCGAGCCACGGAGCTCGGCGACGCTGCCGATTCCCGTCAGGAACGCCGCCAGACCGGTGTCGCGGACGTAGAGTTTCGGCGTTTTCACCAACGCCTTGCCACGGTTTGAGAACCAGGGCTCGAGGAACGACACGATCGAGCCGCGCTCGAGCAAACCGAGCCACTCTCCGGCGGTCGACCCGGCGACTGCGACATCGCGGGACAACTCGGCGCGGTTGACCAGACAGGCCGTGCGCAGCGCCACGGCACGGACGAAACGCTCGAAATCGCGGAGGCTACCGACACGGAGCTGGCTGCGGAGGTCGCGCTCCAGGTAGGTGGCCACGTAGGCGTGCATGAACTCGACAGGTTCGATCGCCGGATCGGCGTGGAGCTCGGGAAAGCCGCCGCGGAGGATGACCTCCTCGATCCCCACGTCCGGCCGGGCACGGCGGATCTCGGCGAGCGACAGGCCCTCGACCTCGACGATCGCCGCCCGCCCGGCCAGTGACTCCGCCACTCCACGCATCAGCGTGAAGGGCTGCGAGCCGGTGAGGATGAATCGCCCGGGTTCGCCGCGCCGCTCGTCGACGGCGCGCTTCAGGTACCGGAACAGCCCGGGCGCGTACTGGACCTCGTCGATCACCACCGGCGGCGGGTGCGACTCGAGAAACGTCGCGGCATCGTGTTCGGCCTGCGCGGCGATGCTCGGGAGGTCGAGCGACACGACGCGATGGTCGGGAAACAGCCGCCGTGCCAGGGCCGTCTTGCCGGTTTGCCGCGCGCCGGTGAGGACGACGACCGGGCGCGTCGCCGCGAGTGAGTGAATCCTCGGCTCGATCGAACGCTCTATCCACATCGTGCAAATCGTAGGCTGAAATCCTACGATTTGCAATCAGCGAGGGGCGGCCTCGGCGGCGGCGAACGTGGTAGTCTCCCGACTGCCAGGCCGGCAGGTCGTCGCCCCATGAGCCCTCCGCGCGGGATCTTCCGCGGGGCGACTCCCGCGCGGCGCGTCCACGCAGTTCCCGGACCAGTGCCGCCATGAGCACCGCACCCCGCTACGAACCGCGCTCTACGGTCGCCGACTGGCGGCAGTGGGAGGGGCGCTGGGAACTGTGGAACGGCTTGGCCGTCGCGATGACCCCGAGCCCGTTCGGACGGCACGCCAAGGCGCTGACCGACGCGGCGGCAGCATTCAAGTACGCCGTCGATGACGCCGAGAATCGCCCCGGGGGCTGCCGGGCGACGGTCCTCACCGAGATCGATTGGATCGTGGCCCATGACACCGTGGTCCGCCCCGACCTGGTCGTCGTCTGCGGGGGCGTGCCGGAGCGGCACGTCGAAACGGCACCGGCGATCGTCGTCGAGATCCTCTCGCCGGCGACCCGCGAGCGGGATCTGACCGTGAAGAAGGACCTGTACCTGGACCAGGGTGTCGCGTGGTACGTGGTCGTCGATCCCGACGACGGCACGGTCGAGCTGTTCGAGCGCGTCGCCACCGGTGCGACCGCGCGGTGGACAAGCCACCCTGTCGGCAGCGGTACGGCCGACATCATGATCTGCGACCGCTGCCGGGTGACCGTCCCCCTCGCCGCGCTCACCGCGGCACGAGGTGCCTGATGACACGCTGCGCCGTCCGCCGCCGTGGCGTCTCGCTCGTCGAGCTGCTCGTCTGCCTGGCGATCATCTCGATCATGGTGTCGCTGTTGTTTCCGGCGATCCAATCGGTCCGTGCGGGGATGGCACGGGCCGAGTGCGCCGACCACAAGCGGCAGCTGTCGCTGGCCCTCGACATGTTCTGCGACTCGAGCCGGGGCGTCCTGCCGCCGCCGCCGGCGCCCCCCAACCCCGGTGGCTGGGCGCGCGAGATCCTCCCGTTCATGGAGGAGCGGGCGCTGTTTCAGGCCCTCGACGTCCGTCTGCCCGTGGCCGCGCCGGCCAACGCCACCGCCGCGCGGACCCGGCCGCCGATGATGCGCTGCTCGTTCGCGCCGTGGCGCGACAGCGACGTCGCCGGCGTCGCGCCGAGCGATTTCCTGCTGGTGGTCTCCCCGAACAACCCCGGCAGCCAGCCGCGCCGCCCCGGCCCACGGCGAACGAAGGACTTCTCGGCGTTTTTCTACCACGCCCCCAAGGACGCCACCGCCCCGTGGCCGGCGTCGGTCGAGATCGACCTGGAGTCACTGAACCGGCGCCACGCGGTCGACTGGCCCGTGTGGCATCCCCCGGCCCCGTCGACCGGCCTCGGGTCGCTGACCGACGACGGCCTGTGACGCGCCGGCGCGCACCCCTCGGACCGAAGGCCGCTTGCCGAACAAGCGCGTTGAAGTTGAAGAAGAGAGCACGCGGTAGCCCGCTATACTCCGCGGGAATGCGGGCGGCGGTGCGCGTCGCCCGCCGGGTTTCGCGGCAATCCACTCGGGGAGGTTCGTATGGTCGCGGCACGATGGATGGCGTGGGGCTTGATCGTGGCGGCAGGGTTCGCGGCCGCCGCCGGGCGCGGGTGGAGCCAGGCGGTGGTCGAGGCCGACCTCGCCACGGCGATCGACGACTACGTCGCCCGCCCGGAGGCGGCCTACGGCTGGACGGTGGAAAACACGTTTCCCGGCAATCCCTCGAAGACGTTCGTGATCAAGCTCACGTCGCAGACATGGCGCGGCCCCGAGGAGGTCGATCGCCCCGTCTGGCAGCACTGGCTCACGGTCGTCAAGCCGGAGTCGCTCAAGACCGACAAGCTGTTTCTCTTGGTCAGCGGCGGGGCCAACGACCGCGGCCCCCCCGACAAGCCCAACCAGGTGATCGCGCAGATCGCCCAGGCCACCGGCAGCATGGTGGCCGAGCTGCGGATGATTCCCAACCAGCCGCTCGTGTTCCACGGCGACGGCGTGCCGCGCAAGGAAGACGACCTGATCGCCTACTGCTGGGATCAGTTCCTCGACAGCGGCGACCCGACCTGGCTGCCGCGGCTGCCGATGGTCAAGAGCGTCGTCAAGGCGATGGACTGCCTCCAGGAGTGGTCGGCCAAGGAAGGGGCACCGGTGGCGAAATTCGTCGTCGCCGGCGGCAGCAAGCGCGGCTGGACGACCTGGATGGCGGGCGTCGTCGACAAGCGCGTCGAGGCGATCGTCCCGATCGTGATCGACGTCCTCAACGTCGACGAGTCGATGCGCCACCATGGCGCCGCCTACGGCTTCTGGGCCAAGGCGCTGGGCAACTACGTCCAGCACGGCATCGTCCAGCGCCCCGACCATCCGCGGATGCAGGACCTGCATCGGGTCGAGGATCCGTTTTCCTACCGCGAGCGGCTGACGCTCCCCAAGTACATCGTCAACGGCAGCGGTGACCAGTTTTTCCTCCCCGACTCGTCGCGCTTCTACTACGCCGAGCTCCTCGGGGAGAAGCACATCCGCTACGTCCCCAACACCGACCATGGCGTCGACGGTTCGTTCGACGCGGTGACGAGCATCGTCGCCTTCTACCAGATGCTGATCGCCGGCAAGCCGCGACCGGAAGCCGCCTGGACGTTCACACCCGACGGGTCGATCCGCGTGACGAGCGCCGTGAAGCCCAAGTCGGTCACGCTCTGGCAGGCCCACAACCCCTCGGCACGCGACTTCCGCGTCGACACGATCGGCAAGACCTGGACGAGCACGCCGCTCGAGGCCGGCGCCGACGGGGCCTGGACAGGCAAGGCCAAGCCGGCCGACAAGGGATGGACGGCGGCGTTCGTCGAGCTCGCATACGAATCCGGTGGCCTGTTTCCTTTCAAGGTGTCGACCGCCGTCCGCGTCACCCCCGACACGCTGCCGTTTGACGGGCTCGACCAGAAGACCTTGCCCTGGGAGGGGGACCCGGGGTTCGTGCGGCCGGCCGCCCGAGGCGCCGAATAACGCGAAAAAGCGGCGATTCGAGGTCTCCTGTCGCGGCGCGGATTCACGGCCACGACACGGCCGGGGTGGATGGGCGGAAACGGGGACCGGTAGGGAACCTGTGTCCCGGACCCACATGACGCCACCGATCCATTGCAGCAATTGTCCCGACTCCGTATAGTGAGGGGTGGGGAAGGGAATGGTGGTCGTCCGCATCCGTGGGTCGGCGTGCATCGAGAGCGAACGCACACGCGATGCACTGCGTACGACACCTCGGTCGTTGGCCGACCGCTCACGAAATCTGCCAACCAGGGGCATCTCCGCCGAGCTCGGTTTCGACCTCAACGAAGCTCACCATCCGATTCGATGAAGATTCGATGAAACTGTCGTCCATCCGCGTCGCCTGCAAAGGTCGTCGCGGTGTCGCCCGGCTCTCCACCATTCGGTGAACCTCCCGGGCTGGTCTCTCGTCAGCGATTTTTTCTTCATTACCTGTCCTTCATTCCGCTCCGGAGAAGAGGAGTCTCATCATGAATCGTCCCCGTCCTGGCTCACGGGCCGGCTTCACGCTCGTGGAGCTGCTCGTGGTCATCGCCATCATCGGCACGCTCGTCGGTCTCCTCCTGCCCGCCGTCCAGGCGGCGCGCGAGGCTGCCCGGCGCTCGGCCTGCTCCAACAACCTCAAGCAGCTCGGCCTCGCGTATCACAACTACGAAGGCAGCTACAAGGGTTTCCCCACGTGGAACCGTCACTTCTCGCAGGCCGAGCTGAACGCGCTGTCCCCGCCGGCGCCGTTCGCCAATGCTTCTCAGGACACGCGCCGTGGCTTCGCCGCCAACGGTCAGGTCCTGCCGTTCATCGAGGAGGCGACAAGGTTCGCCCTGTTCGATACCAAGCGGCCGCTGGTCGATCCCCGCAACCTGCCCTCTCCCTATCCGGGCGCGACGGTTCCCGCCTCGAGCCGTGAGAACGTCCAGGTCTTCATCTGCCCGTCGACGCCGAGCGACAAGAGCGACTACGGGCCGTGGGGGCAGTCCGGCGGCCTGCCGGGTTGGCCCCCTTTGTACAAGCTGGGACGGACCGACTACGTGCCGACCCGCGGCGTCGCCGGCAATCTCGCCGCCTGTTCCGGCTTGTCCAACGCCAACCTGGACAACGGCATGCTGGGCGCGTCTGACGCCGATTGCTCGGGACTCAACTGCCCGACGCTCGAGCGGACGCCGCGGATCAAGCTCGCCGCCGCCACCGACGGCACGTCGAAGACGATCCTGCTGGCCGAGATCGCCGGCAAGCAGGAACGCTACTTCATGGGCAAGCTCGTCCCGGCGTCGGTGGTCGACGGCATCAACGACCGCGGCGTGTCGGGGGAGCCGATCCACTTGAACTCGTTCTGGGGCGATTGGAACACCGCCCGCCGGATCCAGGGCTACAGCGGTGCCGACGCGACCATCCCGTCGCAGGCCGGTTGCTCGGCGATCAACATCCTTAACCGCGACGGCATCTATTCGATGCATCCGGGTGGCGCGATGGTCGTCCGGGCCGACGGGTCGGTGAGCTTCCTCTCCTCCGAGACCGCGGCGAACATCGTCGTGGCGATGATCACCCGCGACAGCGGCGAGAACTTGGCGATGGACTGATTCACCGGGGTCGCCGACCGGCCCGCCCTGGTCGATTCCATGGCGGTCGGTTGTGTTTCCCCTGTCAGAGCGTGAACAATACGCCCGCCCGTCCGGGACCGCGCGTCCCGGACGGGCGGGCCGCTTTCCCGGAGCCTGTGAGCCGAGTCGCTGCGTTCGTGTCGTCCCCGAGGGAGCCGTCGCCATGCACCGTTTCGTGACTTCTCATCCCCTGTCCGGTCGCTGCCATGGCGGATCGGTGGTGACGGCACTCGTCGCCGCGGCCGGCCTGGCACTCGCCGGCTGCGGTGGCCCGGCGAGCGAAAAACTCTATCCGGTGACCGGCCGCGTCACCGTCGATGGCAAGGCACCCGAAGGCGTCGTGCTGCTGTTTCACCGGGAAGGGGCGCCGGGCGACGTCGGCACGGGGACGACCGATTCAAGCGGTTCCTACAAGGTGGTGTTCAAGACCAATCCCGGCCTCCCCGCCGGAAAGTTCAAGGTGACCGCCTCGTGGCCCGATCCTGCCAAGAGCAAGTTGCCGGTCAGCATGGGAGCGACGCCCGACATCCCCGACCTGCTCCGCAGCCGGTACGCCATGCGCGACCGTTCGGAGATGTCGGTCGAGGTCAGCGCCTCGACGACCGAACTGCCGACGATCGAGCTCAGCACCAAGTGAGCGCGACGACCGAGGCCTGCGCCGCGCCGAACAGAAATCCGTGAATCCAGCGCCACGCCACGAGGTGAATCGTGGCGGAGGCGAGAAACAGCCACGGCGCCGGAAGCGGCAGCCACGGTGTCGATCGCGATGCGAGGCGGTCGGCCGCGACCAGCCCGGCCATCACCAGGGCGGTTCCCACGACGGCCTGCCATCCGCACGCCGCCCCCCACAGTGCCAGGCAGGACGCCGACCACCATGACGGGCCGATCGACCGGCCGGCAGCGCTGCCGACGACACCGCCGACCGCGAGACCGACGAGTGCCACGGCCAGACCTCGGGAGAGCCAAGGTGGCCCCGGCATGTCTCCCGGGACGAGCGGCACGGGATGGAGCCACGGCCACGCAGTCGTCACCGCGACCACCAGGCCGAGCATCGTCGCCAGGTGGCGGGGCGGAAGCCGGCCGCCGTCGGTGGCGACGAGGGTCCAGACCACCAGGACCACCATCACGCCGACGTGGAACAGGAACAGGCCGATCAGGTCGAGACGCGGGTAGAGGATGACCCACGCCAGCCCGGCAAACAGGTTCGGGGGGCGGACCGGGAGCGTGGCGCCTCCGGAGAGCAGCTCGCACTCCCACAGGAGCAGTGCAAGACCACCACAGATCGCCTCGACGATCGGATAGCGGGGGGAGATCTCCGAGCCGCAGTCGCGGCAACGCCCCCCGAGCCGCAGCCAGCCGAGGACCGGAACGTTGTCGCGGGCGCGGATTCCATGGCCGCAAGCCGGGCAGTGGGAGCGGCCGTGGAGCGGCGAACGCCCCAGCGGCAACCGGTGGACGACGACATTGAGGAAGCTTCCGATCGTCGCCCCGAGAGCGAACACGCCGGCGGTCAGCAGCGCCTCGACGAGCCCCATCCGTACTTGCTCCGCCGCCGACTCCTCGACGAGGCGGCGTACGGGGCGGGCGCTCGCGTCGACCGCCACGGCGACCGGACGAAGCAGCGGCAGCCCGATGCACAGGGTCAGGACCGCGAGCACCAGCGGCCGGTCGGAGTGCCGCTCCGCCGGGGACGGCAGGTGGGGGAGGCCGGGCTCCGGGTCGTTCACCGCCGCGTTCTCCGGACCGATGCCGGCGGCCGCATGGTGCGGCCCGATCGCTGACCCCGCCGGCCCCGCATGATACGATGCGCTTGTGCAACCACGTTGCTCGTGCAGACTGGTTGTCGATCCTCGTTGGCAGGGTTCACGATGCGGCTCCAGGTGCAGGCCCTCGGCGCGGCGCTGGGGCGCCTCCTGACACACGATTTCTGCCCCGGCGCCAATCGCTGGGTGTACTGGATGAAAAAGCCGATCGCCAGCCTTTCACTGGCGCTGGCGGCGGCCGTGTTGTGCGCCGTGTTCGTCAAGCCGATCGCGCTGGTCGCCGCGGTGGCGATCGGCGTCGTCGTGGCGCTGGGATATGCCTGGCCGTCGATCGCGGTCCGCGGCCTGTCGGCCACGCTCCGCTTCCAGCAGCCGCGCGTCGTCGAAGGAGACGTGGCCCGCGCGGAGGTAGCGGTCCGCAACTCGTGGCCATGGCCGGTGTGGGGAATCTCCCTGGAGGGCGATCTGGGGGGGCCGGCGAGCGTGGCCCTGGCGCGCATCGCGGGACTGTCGACGGCGACCTTCACCTGGGAGTTCGTGCCGCGGCGCCGTGGCTGCCATCCGGCACTGCCGCTGCGTCTGGTGACCGGGTTTCCGTTCGGCCTGCGGCAGGCGAGCCGGACGGTCGCGACGGCGCGCCCGATCCTCGTCTGGCCGCGGACGGTGCTCCTCGAGACGCTCCTCGACGCGGCCGAGACGCGCCCGTCGAGCGACCTCGTCTCCGAGTCGCGCGCCGGCGAGTCGGGCGATGCCATCGGCACGCGCCCGTTCCGCGACGGCGACTCACTGCGGCGCGTCCATTGGCCGCTCACCGCGCGCGGCGGGACGATGGTCGTCAGTGAGAGGCAGGCGCCGGTCCTGTCCGCGGTGCGGATCGTGTTCGATCCGGAGCCGGCGCTGCACGAGGGGGAGGGGCCCGACGGGACGCTCGAACATGCGATCCGGATCGCCGCCAGCATCGCCACCGCCTACCAACGCCAGCACGCCGCGGTCGAATGCTGCTTCGGCCACACCACCCTTCGCGTCGCCCCCGGTGAAGCCGGGCTGCGCCGCTTCCTCGACGACCTCGCCCGGTTCCTGCCACGGACCGACCGCGACGACTGCCACCACGGCACCGCGCCGGGGTGCCGTCGGATCCACCATCGAAACTGCGGCGTGTTCCAGGTTTCGATCGTCAGCCGACGGGCGCTGACGCGGCGCGTCGAACACCGCCACGTCCATGGCGACCGGCTGTGGATCGTCATCGACAACGACACCGCCGGCCCGCGGTCCCCCCTGCCGGGCCGTAGCCTGTGGCTTTCGGGCGACGTCGCCGACAGCTTCCGCCGCGGCTGGAGGAACCTCTGCCATGCCGGCTGAGACGACGCCCCCCGCACCGGCCACGGGCACCAGGCTGCTCGCCGTGGGGCTGGCCGTGGTCGCCGTGGCGACGCTCGAGGCGACGGGGCTGTTCGTCGACGGCGCACGGGATGTCTTCGCCTTCGGGGCCGCGGCTGTGGCCGGCGCGGTCGGCCTGTGGCTCGGGGCCCGGACGGTGGCCCACGCCCCCTGGCTGGGGCGCACGCCGCGGCAGCGGCTCGCCCTCGTGGCCTGCGGCACGGTGGCGGCGTTCGCGGCCGAGGTCGCGGTCCGCCTCGCCGTCGAGGCACCCCTGCCGGTCGAGAAACTCCCCTTGGCGCTGTTCCGCAACGCGGTCCTGCTGCTCGCCCTGTTTTCGCACCATGCCGATGCCCAGCGGATCGGCGGAGTGCTGGCGACGTTCCTGGTGATCTTCGCCTCGGCGCTGGCCGGCCATTTGTGGATCCAGGGGCTGGTCGTGGCCTTCGCGCTGGTCGGGGTGTGGTGGCTGATGGGGAGCTACTGGGAGAGCCTCGACGGTCAGCTCGTCGCCAGCGCCCACCGTGGCGTGCCGCGGCCATGGCTGGTCGCCCTACCCGTGACGCTCCTCCTCCTGCTCCTCGCGCTCCCGGTCGCCGGGAGACAGATCCACGCCCTCGACGGATTCATGCCGACCTCGGGCGGTCAGGACCGCGGTGCTCCCTGGGCGAGCTCCGGTGTCGGTGACGGCGACGACCTCGTCGCCGGCCTTGACAACATCAAGAGCTTCGCGCCGATCGACGACGCGCCCTTCATGACGTCGCACGAGCCGGCGCTGTACGACATCTTCAACGACACCTACAACGAGCCGCGGAAAACCACGCAGCAGCAGCGTGCGATCAGCCTGCCACCACAGACGGCGCAGGTTCCGGAGCGCCATGATGCGGCTACCGCCAGCCGCGCCAGCCGCGAGTTCTCCCTGGTGCGCAAGCCGGGGCGCCCCGACCGCCGCGCGATCGGCGACGTCGCTTCGCCGGCGGTGTTTCACGTCAAGGGACGAGTGCCGCTCCACCTGCGACTCGAGTCGTTCGACCGCTACGACGGAGTCGAGTGGCATCCCGAGCCCGAGCCCGCGCCGGCCGACGGAGTCCTCGTTCCCCGGCTCTCGATGGACACCGTCCACGGGCGCCCCTGGCTGCGGATCGAGTCGGTGGTCACGCTCAACGGCTACGGTCCGCCGGAAACCCACGCCGTGAAGATCGTCAACCTCCAGAGCAACCGGATCCCGGCCCCCGCACGCCTCACCGGCGTCCACGTCGACAAGCTCGGCCAAGCCGATTTCTTCCGTTGGGCGCAGCCCGGGATCCTCCGGCTCGACCGCGATACGATCCCGTCGCTGACCCCGATCCACCTCCAGACACGCGCCGAGAGCCTGCGGGCCCGCGACCGCCTCCCGCTGTTCGCCAACTCCGGCCCCGACTCCTACCGGCAGTGCGGCGACGATCCCGAATCGCACCGCGTCCGCGAGCTGGTGGCGTCGTGGGTCGCCGACCTGCCGCGCGGCTGGAAGCAGATCGACCGAGTCCTGGAACGGCTCCGCACCGACTACGTGCTCGATCCGGAAGCCCGGGCCGGCGCCGACACCGGTCACGCCGTGGCCGACTTCCTCCTCCGCACGCGCCGCGGTCCCGACTATCTGTTCGCCTCGGCCGCCGTGGTGGCGCTGCGCGGTCTCGGCTATCCCGCACGGCTCGTGAGCGGGTTCTACGCCCGTCCCGAACGCTACGATCGCCGCGCGGGTCACACCGCCGTGCTCGCCGACGACGTCCACGTCTGGGCCGAGCTGTTCCTGGCGACGGGAAACTGGGTCACGCTCGAGGCCGCGCCCGGCTACGAGGTCCTGCGTCCACCGCTGTCGTGGGGCGAGTGGGTCGCCGCCGCAGCCCACGGGGCCCTCCGCGCCGTCGCGCGGAACCCGCTGCTCGCGGTGCTCGCGGTGGCGACGCTCATGGCCGCGGTCGTCCTGCGGCGCCGTTTCGTGGACGCCGTCGATGCAGCGGTGCAACGGCTCCGGCCGACACCCTCGGGGCGCGACGCGGTGCGGGCGCTGGTCGCCAGGCTCGACCGGCGCTGCCGGCGGGCAGGAGTGCCTCGGCCTCCCCATGTCACACTTCCGCGCTGGCTGGCGGCGCTCGCCGCGGCATCGGAATCCGATGCCGTCGGCGCCGCGGAGGCCCTCCGCTACTTCGAGACCGCGCTCTACGCCCCGGCCGGCATCGACATCGGGGAGCGGGCCGTCCGCTCCGCGGCGGCCGTCTCCGAGACCTGCTGGTCATGGGCGCGGCTGCGCCAGCGCGCCAGCGTGCCGACGCCACTCCTTCCCACCCCGGGAGCCCGACGATGACCGCGACGACGATGCCCCGTCTGGCCGCCGACGACCGGGTGGCGATCGATGCCGTCCGCCTGCGCCTCGAGGTGGTGCTCAAGGGCAAGCCCGGTGTCATCCGCCGCGTCCTCGAATGCCTGCTGGCGCGCGGCCACCTGCTCCTCGAGGACCGTCCCGGCCTCGGCAAGACGACGCTCGCCAAGGCACTCGCCGATGCCCTCGGCGGCCGTTTCGCACGGCTGCAGTGCACCCCCGATCTCCTCCCCAGCGACATCACCGGGTTTTCGATCTACAGCCAGAAGACGCAGGAGTTCGAGTTCCGCCCCGGTCCGGTGTTCGCCGAGATCCTGCTCGCCGACGAGATCAACCGGGCCACGCCGCGGACGCAAAGCGCGCTGCTCGAGGCGATGGCGGAGCGGCAGGTGACCGTCGACACACGGCGGTTTCCGCTGGCCGAGGCGTTTTTCGTGATCGCCACGCAAAACCCACACGAACAGCATGGCACCTACCCGCTCCCCGAGGCGCAGCTCGACCGGTTCGCGATGAAGCTCGAGATCGGCTACCCCGCCGCCGACGACGAGGTGGCGATGCTTGCCGCCGCGATCGAACACCCCGACCGACCACACACCACCCCCCCCGCGGCCCTGCTCGCCCCCGGTCAGCTCGACCGCATCCAGGCCACCGTCGCGGCGGTCCCGGTGGCGACCGACGTACAGCGCTATCTCGCCGAACTCGCGCGCCGGTCGCGGAGCCATCCCGGGGTGAGTCTCGGGGTGAGCCCCCGCGGACTCCTCACATGGCAGCGCGTCGCCCAGGCACGGGCCTGGCTCGAAGGACGCGGATTCGTCAGCCCTGACGACGTCCAGCAGGTCGCGGAGCCGGTGCTGTCGGTCCGGCTGGGCATCGAGGTCGGCGAGGCCGGGGCCGTGACCGACGAATTGCTCGGCAGCGTGGCCGTGCCCTGACGCATCCCGGCTGTCTTCCCGTGGACGCGGAACGTGTTCGCACGAAGGGTGTTGCGCGCGGCGGTCGTGCCGCGCCACCCCGCCCTGCGGGGGTTTTTTCTCGACAGCGCTTTCTCCGTGTGGCAGACTTTCGGGCCTGCGTCAGACCGTGATCCCCCGCCCTCTCGCACCGCGCACTCGGCGCGGCCCCCCCCCGGAGCAGTCTGATGAAGTGCACCGGCAACTGGCTCGATCGCCGAGGATTCCTTTCGGTGGGCGTCGCCGGCGGACTGGGGATTACGCTCGCCGACATGCTGCGGATGGAGCAGGCCCGGGCCGACCTCAAGAACTACGAGAGCAAGGAGGGGGTCGCCAAGAGCGTGATCTCGATCTTCCTCCCCGGCGGCATGGCCCACCAAGAGACGTTCGATCCCAAGCCGTTCGCCCCGGTCGAATACCGCGGCCCGCTGGGGAGCATCGAGACGGTCGTGCCGGGTGTGCGCGTCGGCGAGGTGCTGCCGCACACCGCCAAGGTGGTCGACAAGCTCGCGATCTGCCGGTCGATGACGCACGGCGAGGCGGCCCACGAGCGCGGCACGCACAACATGTTCACGGGCTACCGGCCCAGCCCGGCGCTCCAGTATCCGAGCATCGGCTCGGTGGTGGCCCACGAGTTCGGCCCGCGCAACAACCTCCCCCCCTACGTCTGCATCCCCAACCAGCCCAACGAGTTCGCCGGCACCGGCTACCTGAGCAGTTCCTACGCCGGGTTCTCGCTGGGGAGCGACCCCGCCGACGGCAATTTCCAGGTCCGCGACCTCGCCCTCCCCGGCGGCGTCGACGCCGGGCGCTTCGACAAGCGCCGCAAGATGCTCGACGTCGTCAACGGCTACTTCCGCGCCAAGGAAAAGAGCGATTCACTCGACGCCCTCGACACGTTCTACGACCGTGCCTACAGCCTGATCAGCTCGGAGAAGGCCCGCGAGGCCTTCGACATGACGAAGGAACCCGACGCGATCAAGGACGAGTACGGCCGCAACCAGGCGGGGATGCGGATGCTCCTGGCCCGCCGGCTGGTCGAGGCGGGCGTCCGGTTCGTGACGCTGACCTACGGCGGCTGGGACATGCACGACAACATCGCCGGGAGCATGAAGGGGCAGATGCCGGTGCTCGACCAGGGGTTCGCGACGCTGATCCGCGACCTCGACCGGCGCGGCCTGCTGGCCTCGACGCTGGTCTGCATCAGCTCGGAGTTCGGCCGGACCCCGAAGATCAACGGCACCGCCGGCCGCGACCACTGGCCGAAAGTGTTCAGCGTGGTGATGGCCGGCGGCGGCATCAAGCAGGGGCTCGTCTACGGATCGAGCAACGCCACCGCCAGCGAGCCGGAGGACGACCCGCTCACCGTCGAGGACTGGGCGACGACGATCTACGACCGGCTCGGGATCGTCGCCGACAAGGAGCTGATGGCCCCCGGCGACCGCCCGATCGAGATCGTCGACGGCGGCAAGGTGCGGCGCGACCTGGTCGTCTGACGCCTGTCCGCCGCCGCTGCGGCGGTCTGCGGGCGTCGGTTTCCCTCCCCCTTCCTTCCCCTGGAGCGCGACGCGGCGGTCTCCGTCGTACGACAGCCATGCAACCGAAGCGGGGCCTGGTGGGGTGCCACTGGATCGCGGTGGCGATGGCCGGCGTGGCCTGGGGACTCGGTGCGGCGGACGCCCTGGCGTCGTTTCCGCAACTGAGCGTGATCCTCCCTCGCGGCGTCCAGCGCGGCGGCCAGCGCGAGCTGCTCTTCCAGGGGGCGCGGCTCAAGGACGCCGAGGAGCTGCTGTTCCACGCCACCACCCCCGACGCCCCGGCCGGGTTCGTCGTCACGGCACTGACCCCCGTCGACGACAATTCCTTCAAGGCCGTCGTCGAGATTCCGGCCGATTGCCGGCTCGGCGAGCACCTCGTCCAGGTGCGCTGCAAGTCCGGGATCTCCGACTTCCGCTCGTTCGTCGTCGGCGCGCTGCCGGTGGTCGACGAGATCGAACCCAACGGCGCGCTCGACGAGGCCCAGGCGATTGTTCCGGGCACGACCGTCCATGGCGTGGTCACCAGCGAGGACGTCGACCTGTTCGCCATCAAGGTGGCCAAGGGGCAGCGGATCGCCGTCGAGGTCGAGGCCCTGCGGCTCGGCAGCCACCTGTTCGATCCGGCGATCGCGATCCTCGACGGGCGGCGCTTCGAGGTGGCGAGTGTCGACGACGCCGCGATCGCCCAGCAGGACGGCGTGCTCTCGATCCTCGCCCCCGACGACGGCACGTACTACGTCCAGGTCCGCGAGACGAGCTACGCCGGCGACGGCAACTGCCGCTACCGTCTCCACGTCGGCTCGTTCCCACGCCCGACGGCCGTCTACCCGGCGGGCGGCAAGGCCGGCGACACGACGGCCGTGACTTTTCTCGGCGACGCCGCCGGGCCGATCCGCCAGGACGTCGCCGTGCCGGCGGCCGGCAGCGTACTCAAGCTGTTTCCCACCGACGGCAGCGGGATCTGCCCGTCGCCGTTGCCACTGCGGATCTCGGCCCTGGGCAACACGCTGGAGCAGGAGCCGAACAACGACCTGCCGGTGGCCACCGCCGCGGCAGCGGAGACCGCCTTCAACGGCGTCGTCGAGACCCCCGGTGACGTCGATTGCTTCCGCTTCGCCGGCACCAAGGGCCAGGCGGTGGCGATCGAGTGCTACGCGCGCCGGATCCGCAGCGGCCTCGACCCGGTGATGAACCTGTTCCACGCCGACGGCCGGGCGATCGCCGGCAACGACGACTCGCGCGGCCCCGACTCGTTCCTCCAGCTGCAGCTGCCCGAGGACGGCGACTACGTGGTGCGGATCACCGACCACCTCGGGCGCGGGCGGCCCGACTTCGTCTACCGTGTCGAGATCGAACCGGTGAAGCCGAGCCTCGCCCTCTCGATCCCGCGCGTCGACCGCTACTCCCAGACCCGCCAGCAGATCGCCGTGCCGCGCGGCAACCGCTACGCCGTGCTGGTCAACGCCACCCGGGCCAACTTCGGCGGCGAGCTGGTCCTCGAGCCGGGGCAGCTCCCCTCCGGCGTCACCGTCCACGCCCGGCCGATGCCGGCGAGCGTCGCGCAGATGCCGGTGGTCTTCGAGGCGGCCGCCGACGCCCCCGTCGCCGGCGGCCTGACGGTCCTCGAGGCCCGGCCGACCGCCGACGAGCCGAAGATCCGCGGCCGCTTCGAGAACTTCGCCGACTTCATCCTCGGCCCCCCCAACAACGCCGTGTATTACGGCGCCCGCGTCGACGCCCTGGCGATGGCGGTGATCGAGGCGCTGCCGTTCCGCATCGAGATCGTCCAGCCCAAGGCGCCGCTGGTGCGCAACGGCTCGATGAACCTCAAGGTCGTCGTCACCCGTGCCGAGGGCTTCGCCGGAGCGGTGACGGTCGAGTTTCCCTTCCGTCCGCCGGGGATCGGCGCGCCGCCGTCGATCACGATCGCCGCCGACGCCACCGAGGGGCTCTGCACGCTCAATGCCGACGCCAACGCGGCGCTGGGCAACTGGCCGGTCTACTGCATCGGCCAGGCCGACGTCGGCGGCCCGGCCTGGGCTGCCTCACAGCTGGCGAGCCTCGACATCGCCGAGCCGTTCACGACCGCGACGCTCGCCCGCGCCTCCTGCGAGCAGGGGCAGCCGGCGCAGATCGTCTGCACGCTCGAGCAGAAGGCGCCCTTCGACGGGGAGGCGGTGGCCCGGCTCCAGGGCCTGCCCCCGGAGACGAGCGCTCCGGAATTGAAGTTCACCAAGGACACCACGCAGCTGGTGTTCGACGTGGCGACCTCCGACAAGAGCCCGGTCGGCAACCACAAGACGCCGTTCGTGGAGCTGATCGCGTCGGTCGCCGGCGAGCCGGTCCAGGCGCGCGGCGGCCAGACCGAGCTGCAGATCGCCGCCCCGACCAAGCCCGCCGCTCCCTCCGCCGCCGCGCCCCAGGCGGCAGCGCCCCCCCCGCCCGCTCCCGAGGCGGCCCCCGCCAAGCCGCTGTCGCGCTTGGAAAAGCTCCGCCAGCAGGCCAAGGGCCCAAGCCCCTCTCCCGCCCCCTTACCGCCCGTTCAACCCCCCCCCAACCCCCCCCCCCCCCCCCCGGACCCCCCCCTGACCCT
>Ga0194134_10001026_pt1 | contig 39900 bp, 44 predicted proteins | sample TA2KigOff0mmetaG_FD_148602 | JGI IMG/M metagenome (GOLD analysis project Ga0194134, IMG submission 148602) | Freshwater microbial communities from Lake Tanganyika, Tanzania - TA2015056 Kigoma Offshore 0m | ecosystem: Environmental > Aquatic > Freshwater > Lake | place: Tanzania: Lake Tanganyika... | reverse complement strand
TCGACCGAACCGGACGGGTACTTTTGGATCCGACTTGTTCTATTTCGCGCTAACGGCAGTTATCGTTCTCATTGCTCTAATACTTCCCAGGAAACTGACCGTTACCGACGTTCGCGGCGATCTTGAGCGCTTTCGTGATGTACCGATCGACCTGCCGCCTCGCATTAGTTTGGTCGCTCATATTCTGCGGGCGATCGTATGCGCTTACCCGTTTCCGGTTGTTACCCCTAACCTTTAGGTAGGCGTTATAATCAATCACACTCTGTGGAATGAAAATACGAGGGCGCTTCCACTTCTTCTCACGGATTTTACGGTTCCACGCGTCTGCCCAGGCGAAGTACGACAATGTTGCTTGTTCAATCCTGTCGGTTTTTTGTAGATCCTGATGCTTCACCCAGAATTTATAAAAATTCATCAGGAACCGGACATTATCAAGGTTCCGCAGAAATTTTTGAGCTGGACTTATTTGCGTCCCATCGTCCTTTTCACCAACCGTAATATGAAACTGCCCACGCGGCATATCACGCAGCCGATAGCTAGCATTATTCGCTGTCAGGATGTCTTCCACTTGAGCCAGCGATCGCTTTGGGTCCTGGTAAAGCGGGATGCGTATAAGAATGCCGTTCCCTTGCTCTTCGATTGAACGAAGCACGTCACGAGCATCACTTAGTTGGACTTGGTAGACGCCGACATCTACGGCGAAAAGCTTACGCCAATGGTCTGACCACCATTTGTCAAAGGTTAGATTTTCCACATCACCCCAGGACTCATAAATCTTTGGTTTGACCTTTATTGATCGATCTTGGATGGCGATTTTCAGGAACTCAAACCATAGCCTGTAGGGCTCAACCTGCTGCGCTGGCAGCTTCAGTTCGTCTACTCCCGACCATTTAGCCATTTCGACCCCCCGGTTCCATTTAGAACCTAATATGGACAGGACTAATATTGCCAATTGTCCAGGTGTTTTGTCCAGGTCTTTGCGGGGTTTTTCAATACAATGGGGATATCAGCAGAGGAATAGTCCTCGCTGAAAAACACAAGGATTATCCCTATGAACTTCTCTCAATCCAAGACCGAAAAGCGTACCGAAACCGCCAATCTTATCAGTGAGTTTTTGGCGCAGGGTGGGCGTATTCACACGGTAGCGCCTCGTAAGCCCTGGCGCCGGTAAACCTAACACCCGGGTCTCAAGTTCCATTCAGAACCCAATATGGACAGGACTAATACCGCCGGGTGTCCGGGTGTGTTGTCCAAGTTCTAAAAGCCATTGTCGGCTATTCTTCAACAATCAGACGAGAATATTTCTCCGTCTGTTGATCAAGGAAAGGATTTCTATAATGCCCAATAAGTCAACAAGCCGCACTAGTAAGCACGGTACCCTTACACCCGTCATTCGCTTGCGGGCAGATGGTGTAGCACAATTTACCGACTTTTCCGCTTATAACCTCTCAAAGCTTATTGCGGAAATGGATTACTATTGGTCAGAAGAGGACATAAGCTATTGGGAGCTTGCTGAAAAAATAGTCTACTACAGGAAGCTTGCTGAGATCGTTACTAAAGCGCGGCGAGAACTAACTCGTAGTGACTTCGAAAAATTCTGTGACGCATTTTGTATGACAAAAGGAACTGATCGTCGTCGCCATTTGTTTGCGCTTTTTGCTGCCTTTGATTTGGGTGAAATTCGCGTCAGAAAAGACGACTTTTTCGTCTGATTCACGGGCAGCAGGTTCAATATAGAACCTTATCAAGACAGGACTGACACGATGCCTAGTCTTGGAGTTGCGCCCAGGTTTTAGTCGGCGCGACTCATACAATCGTAGTGTCAGACAGGCACTGATGCCTGCTGATCTTAGACAAAAAGGAGATATATTCTTATGACTGATGTCGCATATTACGATAGGACTGATACTACTCACTTAGCAGTTGATACGGAGCCTGCTGAACCTCAGGTTATCAACGCAAAGGTCATTCATTACGTTGACCGGTATCAGGGGTTTGCCCGCAAGACCGCTCAAAGCCTGATTGCGTTAGCTGGTACTTTGGTAGACGCACAGGCTGCGCTTGATCCAAAAGACTTCGAAGAGTTCTGCCAATTAGTACGATTAGAGAAAGGCAGCTCTACCTATAAGAAAATGATGATTATCGGGAAGGCAGCGGGGCGCTTTGAACCAGTAATGGACCAACTGCCAAATGCGTGGACGGTGCTTTATGAGCTGGCAAAGCTCAAGCCGGCACCGTTTGAACAGCTCGTTAGCGGGCAACAACTCCACCCTCTAATGACAGGGCAGGAAGTAAAACAGCTTACCAGCAATGACGTCTCTGTTTGTTTGCCTAATGAACGGGCTTTTCTGAAGATTGCTGAAATACATCTGCCTCAGATCGGTAGTATCAAAGAAACGGAAACAGCAGTCATAGAGGCACTGAAAAACGTACTGGAACCCTTTAGCTCGTATGGTGTTAGACTAGAGAGTGGTTATCCGGCAGCGGTTCGCTCAGCGGCTAGGGTCAATAATTCCGCAGCTTATGGAGATTCCGCAGCAGCCAAACATCTAGAACGGTTAGAACGCTGGCTATTGTATTGCTTGCGTAAAAAGGCACCCCAGACTGTACCGCCGAATGCTCAAAAGATGGTCCACACATTGGGCTTATCTTGCGAAATTCAGGATGGACCTATGAAACCACTGCCGAACAAGCCAAATGTACCGTTGTACTCGATACTCAAGCCTACGATGGCGGAATTCGAAGTCGCATTGAGTGAAGAGTTTCTAAAACTAGCTGGACCAAAGCGCTTTTTGGCACTTCTGGTACGCGCAGAAGTGCCAGGTGAGTGGAAAGAAGAGACCAAACAAGATGGCAAGCTTGTTTCCAAGCAAGAGCTGAAACTGAAATTCTTCAGGCAAATGATGAAAGGCGCAGAAGATGAGACGGCACGTGCGGAATATAAGGCAACAGTGGAGCAGATATTGAACTATCTGCCAGAGTCGCTTGCTGAACTATCTGATATCGATCTGGCACGAAAGGCAACTGAGTGGATCAAAACAGCTAGTGAAGACTTCTAATCCAAAAAGTTCCATTTGGAACCCGGCATTCGAACAAGACTAGTTACTAGTTTTCGCATTCGCTCGCGAGCAGCATCTGACAAGTTTAGATAACTTTGGAACTTATTCGGAGACCTTAGCCGCCATCTTTCTTCAACAGGTCTCTAAGAGGATTAGAAGCTAAGATCTAATCCATATTATTATTCTCTTCACATAAGTGATTATACTAGGAACTTGAAAAATTCGAGTAAAAACCGAATAAAACTCAAGAGTTATTTCGAATTCTTGAGGGTTGAACAGATCTTTTGAAAACTCGCTGGACCAGTTTCAAACTCTTTTTCAAAACATTATTGGGTTCAAGTTTGAAGTTCAGATTTGAACCTTAAGGGTCTCAATGGGTTCAAGTTTGAACCAGATCATTCAGCAGCAACTGTCACTTATGACTGCCTTCGGCAGACTCGCTTCGCTCGTTGGCACAGGATTTATACACCATACCCGATGAGTAGAATTCGTCATATCGATAGTGCTGGAAAATTCGCAGCACTGGAAACCAAGACCAAAGTTCCCTTCAATCTCGGTTATCGCCCAAAACTCCTAACCCTCACGGCATTAGAAACGGTCAGCTAAGAGCCACAGACCCTTGATCGCACCGGGGAATATATGTCGCATCAGTAAGCAACGCATCCAATCCCTGTTTCAGACAGTATTTCGCAATACCCTCTTTTCTAGTAAGAGGACCACCTGTGATTGGGCGGATGTCAAGATCCTTGTTTAGCCAATCTAGTTTGCTTGCGACTGCGCGGACTATGTTTTCGTAATCTGCCGCAGAAATCCCGCGCGGATTTGCGGTCGCAATATGAAAGTGTGGATTACCATCCCAGGTGCCGCGCTCAAAAGCAGCAAAAGCAGTCAGCCTGTGTCCTTTGCGGCGGCGTTTGCCCAGTAGCGCATCCTCCAACCAAAGGTAGAACAAGCGTGCGGTCTTTTCCAAATCCTCTTGGCGAAGATACGTCAATCCATGCGCTTGATTCCATACAGCACGCTTGAGTGTAGGAGTAATCAAAAATGCCAAATCTGGATGAGAAATCCAGTCAATATAGGCACCACGAAGCTTATAAACGTTATTACGCATTACTTGTTGCTTTTCTTGAAATCACGTTGAAAAGGCAGAAAAAGACCCAAGAAGATCTGTTTTCGTCTCAGCGTTATTTAGTAAAAAATGTGTTTTACTTTGCCTGTATTTGCCGCTGTAGGACGTTTTTCAGTAATGATTCGCTAAATATTTTATAAATAAGGCTGTAACTAGAATAGGGAGATCATTCATTGCTTTCAGACGCACTTATTGGAAAGTCAGTCGCCACAGCCCTTGATTCAAAGACCCAGAAAGCCACGATTGTTGCTGCCGTTGAGATAGGCTCTTCAAGGGAAGTTTCAGATCGGCTGGATAAGCTGAAACGTACTCTTGCTGTTCCAAGTAATGGATCGCTTTTGCTGGTTGCGATTAGGGTTTGAAGCCTATGCGATTGGGTTCAAATCTTCATCCAAGCGCTGGAGAGGCTACAGTTGCCTTTCGCGTACCAGTTGAACTTAGGGATAAGCTCTTCGATGAGTCCTATGCTGAAGGAAAGTTTCTTTCGGTATGGCTTCGGGAGCTGTGTATCGAAAAGCTCAAGCAATCCGCAGCACAGAATAGTGGCAGTACCAGCCCCGTGCCGCCAAAGGGGCTGACACGACCCCTAAGGCTGTTTGAGAAGTTCTGGTGATAGGTCTGCTGGACCCTATGCCGACACCCTTTCGGCTGGCTTGGCAGGCAGCGTTAGGGTCCGGTTGTGCCTAGTCGCCTTCTGAGGCTCTAGCAGCCCGTCCAGTTCCCCCGCATTCGTGGCGGCTATTAGGGTACGGATAGTCGGTATCAGCCGCTCCTGGGCTCCTACGGCAATGCCAGCCTTGCCCTTTTCAAACTCAATGGTCTTCAACCCGTAGCGGACGGTTAGAACTAGGTTGCCGTTCGCATCCGCCTTCCACCAGGGCTTTATGGTGCGCGAGTATTCCACCAGCCTACGGGTACCATCAGGGCTCTGTTCCCGGCGCTTCCTAGTAGGCGCAAATGTTGGGTCTTGGGCTAGCTGTAATTGTTCGTTCAGCCGCTCGATTAGCCTCTGCCGGCGAACCAGCTTTGGGCTGGATTGGCTGCTAGCCGGGGCAATGGTGAAGGTAAGAGACTTGAGGTTTGACATTTGCTGTCCTCCGATAAATTCGAGACAGCCACTCCATATAACCAGAATGCGTGAGAAAGTAAAACAAAATCATCCAACGCAAGCCCGGGACCAGTTTCAGGTCCCAGCGGTATCACGTGCGGAGCGCGCAAATGCCTTGAAGCCCCGTAGCGAAGACTTTCTAGTCTGAGTGGCTTCCATTAGCCCTTTGGTACGGCGGGACTTGGCGGTGGCACGCATAATCATCTTGGTAACGCGGTTTGATGTGGGTTGCTTGTCGTTCATTGATTGATCCCCTGATGCCTGCCGTGATGATGGCTTTTGGGCGACGTTAGCTTTTTTTTGTCTTGGTATATTGTTTCCAATTCATATGAGGCGCGGCTTGTCTTTCTGATTGCGAGCTCGTGGCTTCACCCGAGTTAACTTCCAAAGATCGAGCTTCATACAGCTTTTGGCGCAGCACGCTGCCTAAAGTTGTGGGGTAATCGTCCCCTGGCTGTTCGCGGAACATATGAGCATTTGGACTCGCGACGCTAAGAGACCGCCCTCTTTTTTTATCGGGGTCAGGTTTAGTCATCTTTTCATCCTTCGACTACAAGCGTCACAGTAGCAGGTCTACGGCGGATGCCGAACGACAATCGAAGTATCCAATATGCGCAGGAACGAGCCGCCGACAGCGCCGCAAACCGCCACAGCCAGCGATTCGCCCCTCTCATAAACCACCCCAAAAAGTTTATAGGTGTTTATAGGTTTTTGAACGCCCGGGCAGCCGACCCGATAAGCCACTTAAGTCATTGAATTATATATAAAAGACTGGTGCCGACTCGGGGAATTGAACCCCGGACCTACTGATTACGAATCAGTTGCTCTACCCCTGAGCTAAGTCGGCCCAAAAACGCTCAAGCCCATAAGACGCTGCCTCTTAGCCCCAGCCAAGCCTTCGCACAACCGTCCCGATATGGCCCAGATGTCGTGCCCCGTGTTCCGCCGGGGAAGCCAAGCGCCACCTGTCATGCTAGGCTGACATTATGCGCGCCCGGATCATCGTCCTTATTTCACTGCTGCTGCTCGGCCTCGCTGGCGCCTGGGCGTGGCGCGGGCTGTCGCCCGCAGTCGCGGTCGCCACCGCCACCACGGGCCCCGCAGTGCAAGCAGTCTATGCCACAGGCAATGTTGAACCAGTGCATTGGGCCAAGGTTGGCCCAGCGGTGCGCGCGCGCATCACCGCCGTTCTGGTTGGAGAAGGTGCGCGCGTTGCAGCCGGCCAGCCCCTGGCGCAGTTGGATGATCGCGAAGCGCGTCATCGTGTTGAAGAAGCCGAAGCCCGCGCCAGTTTCGCCCAGGAAGATCTGACGCGCGTGCGTGCCCTTGTCGCGCGCGACGTAGCCTCTCGCGCTACACTTGACCGGGCAGAGGCCGAAGCCCGCGCCGTGCGCGCCGTGGCTGAAGCCGCGCAGCGGCGGCTCGATGATTACATCGTCCGCGCACCTTCCGCCGGCCTGGTCTTGCGCCGCGATGCCGAGGTAGGCGAGGTTGTCGATACCCCCGCCGCCCTATTCTGGATTGGCGAACCAAAGCCGCTCCGCATCACCGCCGAAGTGGATGAGGAAGACATCGCCCAAATCCGCGAAGGCCAACGCGCCTTGCTGCGCGCGGATGCCTTCGCCGGGCAGGTGCTGCATGCAACAGTGACGCAAATAACGCCGAAGGGCGACGCAACGCGCAAGGCCTATCGCGTGCGCCTTGCTCTGGCCGAAGACACGCCGCTCATGATCGGCATGACGGTGGAAGCGAACATCGTCCTGCGAGAGGCCGCCAATGCCGTGCTGATTCCACCCGCAGCCTTGCGTGGAGATCATGTTTTTGTCGCGCAGGGTGAAGTGGCGCGGCGGCGCCAAGTGACAATTGGCGTGCAAGGCCCGCGTGCGGTTGAAATCCGCCAAGGTATCGCAGCCGGTGATGTGGTGGTGCTTGATCCACCGCAGGGCCTGAAGGATGGGCAAGCGATACGCTTAACGCCATGAAGCTGATCTTTGATCTGGCACGCGGCATGCTTTCCCGCCGCCGACGGCAAACCCTGGTTTCGGTGATGGGTGTCGCGCTGGGTGTCGCGTTCTTCATCGCAATTGCCTCACTTATGCGCGGATTTCAAACCTATTTCATCGAACAGGTCATTGATGTGCAGCCGCATATCGTCGTGAAGGATGAAACGCGCCGCCCGCTGCCGCAGGCGGCGGAAATCGCGCATCCTGATGGTGCCGTGGCGCTTTCCGGCGTGAAGCCCACGGAACGCATACGCGGCATTCGCGCAAGTGCCGAAAAAATGGCCATCCTTGAAGGCATTCCGGGTGTCTTTTCATCTCCCATCCTGACGGGGCAGGCATTGCTACGCTATGGGTCGCGCGATGTTTCGGTTTCAATCACGGGCATTGAACCCGCGCGCTATCGCCGTGTTTCCAATCTGGAAAAAGATTTGATCCAGGGCAGCATGGAAGATTTACGCAGTACCGCCAATGGGCTGATTATCGGTATTGGGCTTGCGCAAAAACTCGGCGTAGGTTTTGGCGATACCATCATCGCTATTTCACCCAAGGGGATAAGCCTGCAAATGAAGATTGTGGGTATTTTCCGAACCGGGCTGACCACGCTTGATAATCAGGCGGGCTATACGCTGCTCAAGGTCAATCAAATCCTGCAAGACCGTCCCAATGTGGTCAATCAAATCCTGCTCAGGCTCAATGATGTGACGGCGGCGGAAGCGCTCGCCCGGCAGATCGAAGCACGCTTTGGCGATAGGTCCGAAAGCTGGGAAGAACAAAACCGCAATGTGCTGACCGTTTTCGTTATTCAGAACGCCATCATGTATAGCGTCACCGGCGCCATTCTGCTGGTGGCTGCCTTTGGCATCTACAATATCATCTCGACCGTGGTGTTTGAAAAAACGCGCGATATCGCCATCCTAAAGTCGCTAGGCTTCACGGAAGGCGATATCCAATGGCTGTTCCTGTTGCAGGGCATGATTGCTGGGCTGCTGGGCGCCGCGCTGGGCTGTGCGCTTGGGCAGATCATGATCGAAGGCCTGGCGCAAATCCGCTTTCAGACTGAAACACCGGCCGGCAATGACCGCTTTCTGCTCGCGCATGATTGGCGGATTTTTGCTGTAGCTTCCTTCTTCGCGATTCTGGCAGCAAGCATCGCCGCCGTGGTGCCGGCACGCCGTGCCGCGCGGCTTGACCCGGTGCAAACCATTCGCGGCGCAGCATGAACAGCGCGCTGCCCCCATTGCTTGAAGCGCAACACATCACCCGCCGCCTGCCGGAGGGCGTGACGCTGGTCCAGGATGCTTCCGTAAAGGTCGAACGCGGCGAATTCATTGCCATCACGGGCCCATCCGGATCGGGCAAATCATCGCTGCTCTATCTATTGGGATTGCTGGATCGTCCCACCGAAGGCCGCGTGCTGCTTGAAGGCCGCGACACGGCAAGCCTCAGTGCGGCGGAACTCGCCAATCTGCGGCTCGCGCGGCTGGGGTTTGTCTTCCAATTCCATTTCCTGCTGCCCGAATTTTCCACGCTGGATAATGTGCTGATTCCGATCCGCCGGCTTGGCCGCTTGAAGGATGCAGCAGCGCGCGCGCAGGCGATGAAGCTATTGGAAGCGCTTGGCATGGCGGAAGCCGCAGCGAAACTGCCGGAACAGCTTTCCGGCGGCATGCGTCAACGCGCTGCCATCGCCCGCGCGCTCGCCAATGACCCCGCCATCATCCTGGCGGATGAGCCCACCGGCAATCTGGATACGCGCAATGCCGCGGCTGTCTTTGACATTTTCCAGCGCCTTGCCGCGGAAGAAGGCCGCGCCATTCTGGTGGTGACGCATGATGCAGAACTCGCCAAACGCGCCAATCGGCGCATTCATTTGGTGGATGGGCGGATCGTCAGCGATACCCGCGCCGGTTGACGAAGACTCCTGCCAGAATCAGCGCTACTACCAGCGCCGCGCCAAAGCTGAAGATGCTGCCGAAGGCCGCGCGAAACGCCTCCATCCCCGCAAGCCCGCGCGCGACACCAGCGACCTCAAGCGCCGCGAATACCGTGCTGAGCAGAGAAGCCGCGGTCACAACACCAAGCGTGCGCGATACCTGCGCCAGGCTGCCCGCAACACCACGATCCTCGCGCGGCATACGTTCCAGCAATAGATCGGTGACACTCACCTGAAACAAGCCAAGGCCAACGCCTTGCAACGCCAACGCCGCCACCAGCAGGAAAAGCGCGCCCCCACCGGCGCCAATCGTCCCAACCAGCCACAGCCCCAGCGCGGTCATCACCGACCCAATCAGCGCCAATCGTGCCGCACTGATGCGCGCCAGCAAAAAACCGGCAAAGGGCGATGCCGCCATCGCCGCCAAATGCCCAATCGCCAGCACCAGCCCGCCCCAACCCGCCGCCAGCCCCGCACCATGCAGCAACAGATAAGGCAGAAACAGCAGCACCGCGAAGCAGGCAAAATTCACGACAGCGGTGGCAATGCAGGCAAAAAGAAAATCCGCATCCCGAAAATATTTCAGCGCAATCACCGGCCGCGCAATGCGCCCCGCATGCCTTCCATACCACCAGCCCAAAACCAAGAAGCCAAAAGCCAACGCCAAGGATAGCGGATTGTCCGCCGCGATATCCGGCGCGCGATTGATGCCAAGCAGCAGGCAACACATCATGCCTGTGATCAGGACCGCGCCGGTCAGATCAAAGCTCTCACGCCCTGCCGCGCGGGGCGGCGCGCGCAGAAACACGCTTAAAGCCAGGGCAAAGGCCGCAAGCGGCGCGCGATACCAATAAACCGCGGACCAGCCGAAATGCTCCACCAAAACGCCGCCAATCAGCGGCCCAAGCCCGCCGCCCGCAGCAAAGCCAAAGGCGTAAAAGCCCAGAATGCGCGGGCGCAAATCCTCAGTAAAATGGATGGTGGCAAGCGCGGCGCCGCAGCCAATCACCAAAGCCGCGCCAATCCCCTGCATGACGCGCGCCGCCAAAAGCCAAGCGTAGTTTTCCGCCGTGGCGCAAAGGATGAAGGCCAGGATACTCCAGCCGAGGCCCAGCCGAAATACGCGCAAATAGCCGAAGATATCGCCAAGCCGGCCAATGCCCAGCATCAGACTGCCATAGGTCAGCACATAGCAGATCACCACCCATTGAATGCCGGTGCGCCCAAGCCCGAAATGCGCGGTGATCGCCGGAAAGGCGATATTCACCGATGTATCCAAAGGCACAATCAGCGTGCCGATCGCAATAATCACCAGCACCAGAAACCCTGGCGCCCCAATGCGCGATAGTGGGGAATCAGCGTGCAAGGAACCAGGCTTCAAATGCGCCAAGCCCGGCCATGGCACCAACCCCAACCAGGATTGCCGCAGCCAGGTTGCGCGAGAAATACTGCACCGCCACCACCGCCACTGCCGCCACCCATCCCTTCCAGCCATGCGCGGCAAGCGCGGGCATCGCATAGGCCATGAAAATCGGCCCCGGCAGATGCTGCAAGACCACTTCCACATAACGCGGCGGGCGGAGCGCACGAAACAGCGCATAGCCGCCAGCGCGGCAAAGGTAAGTCGCCACCGCCATACCAATAATGGCGAGCAGCACATCAGGGCGGAGCGTCATTCCCGGCGCAACTCCAACCACGCCCCCAGCCCCGCACCGGCAAAGGCGCCGATCAGCAGCGGCCAGGGCGGCCCAAGCCCCGCCTTCCAGGCCAGCACCGCAAGCACGCCCGCCAGCAACCAAGGCCAGAAATCACGCCGCACCCCACGCCAAAGCGGCACAAGTATCGCCACAAAAGTCGCGATGGCGGCGAAATACAGCGGATGCCCCGGCGGCAGCCGCACCGCTGATCCCAACACATGCCCAACGCTGACCGAGATATTCCAGAAGCACCACAGCGTCACACCAATGCCCAGCAGATACCCGGCATCGCGCCCGCCGCGCCGTTGTTCGGCAGCGGAAAGGGCAAAGGCATGATCCACCATGAAAGCCAGGCTGCCCCAAAGCGGCAGACCGCGCAGCTTATCAAGCCACGGCGCCAAGGCCGCGCCCATAGGTGCCATGCGGCTATTCACCACAATCGCGGCAATGATCGCGGCCAAAATCGGCGCCGGTTCAGCCCACAGTTCAAGCGCCAGCAATTGCGAAGACCCCGCAAAAACCAGCGCTGACATCAGCAAGGTTTCCAACCAGGAAAGCCCCTTCTGGTCGGAAATCACGCCCGCCACCAAGCCAAACGGAAAAGTGCCAATCACCAGGGGCAACGCCGTGCGGATACCGCGCGCCACGCCATGCCGGGTGAAGACGACAGGGCCTTTGATGTCTGCGCTGTCACTCATGCGCGCCGGCCCGCAAGCAGCATTTCCTCGGCCTTATCCGGGTCCATCGTCAGGGCGCGGCGCGCGACACCTTGCGCAAATCCGCCACGCGCGAGTGCAGCCAAAGCCTTCATGCGCGCCGCTGCATCGGGGGCGACACGCGCAAAGGGGCCAATCCGGCGGCGGCGACAAAACGCGATGGCGGCCAGAAGCTCGGCCTCCTCACCTTCCGGCAGGGCAGCGGCGGCGGTCTCAGTCTCGATCCCCTTGGCAGCGAGATGCGCGGCGATGGCGCGGCGGGAATGACCAGACCGCGCAAGCCGCCGCGCCCGGCTTTCGGCAAAGGCGGCATCATTCACGGCACCGGCGGCGACCAGGCTTTGCGCGATGCTGGCGACCTCATTCGATAGCGCGGCGGCGCTGGCAGCAATGCCCTCCCGCGGCTGGCCCTCAGCCTCCGCGGCGCGGGCCCAGCGTGCGATGCGGCGTTCCAACACGCGCCGGAGCCCTGCCTCAGTCGCCGCAAAGCGCGCCAAATGGGCCAAAGCCGCTTCGCGCAGCCGCGCCGCATTGGGCGGCGGGCCGGCGGCGCGGCGGGGGCGGCTCTGGGCATCGGACATCACCGCTTTCTGGCATGGGAAGGCCGCGCCGCACAAACCGCTTCAAAGCTGCGGATTTCGCGCTAAGATGCCCCAAAAGGCGTGCTCAGCACGCGCAGGAGGAAATGATGACCGTCACCATCACCCCCGCCAATCCGGCGCGGCCCGATTTTGTCGGCGTGGTTGCCGGCATTAATCTTAAAAACCCCGTCAGCGCCGCTGATGCCGCCGCCATTGATGCCGGGATGGATAAGTTTGGCGTGCTGGTGTTTCACGGCCAGGACATCAATGACGAACAGCAACTGGCCTTCAGCCGCAACTTCGGCCCGCTTGAGACCGCAACCGGCGATATCGCCAAGGTCGCTGATCGCCGCCTGGCGATGGAGGTGAATGACATCTCCAACCTCGACAAAAATTCCAATGTGCTGGCGCGCGATGACCGGCGGCGCCTGTTCAGCCTGGGCAATATGCTTTGGCACAGCGATTCATCCTTCAAGGCGACGCCCGCGAAATACTCCCTGCTCTCGGCACGTGTGATCCCTGGTGAGGGCGGCAATACGGAATTCGCCGATATGCGCGCTGCCTGGGATGCGCTTGACACAGCGATGAAAGCGGAAATCCGTGACATGATCACGGATCACAGCCAGATCTTCTCGCGCGGGATTCTCGGCTTCACCGATTTCACAGAAGAAGAACGCCAAAGATGGGCGCCGGTGCCGCAGCGGCTGGTGCGGCGCCACGCGAAAACCGGGCGGCTTTCGCTGTTCCTGTCAGCCCATGCTGGGCAGATTCATGGCATGCCGGTGCCGGAAGCCCGCGCCATGCTGCGTGATCTGACGGAACACGCAACGCAGCGCGAATTCGTCCATGCCCATGTCTGGCGCGCGCATGATCTGGTGATGTGGGATAATCGCGTGACCATGCATCGCGCGCGGCGCTACCCGGCTGATAAGCCGCGCGACCTGCATCGGACAACAGTGGCGGATAGCGCGCCGACACTCGCGCAGGCTGCGTGATCGCGTTTTGGCGAAATCACTCCACGGCAAAATGCCGTAACGCCGCCGCATCCCATTCAAGCCCAAGCCCCGGCGCATCGGGCACCAGCGCCATGCCATCCCGCACCGCCAAGGGCTGGCGCAGCAGGGGTGCGGCGATATCCAGATGTTCCAGGTAATGCGCTGTGGGTGTTGCTTGCAGCAAATGCGCGCTAACTTCGACAAAGATATGGGATGATATCGGGATACGATGCGCTGCCGCCATGGCAGCAGCACGCAGCCAGCCTGTCACACCGCCAATCTTCATCGCATCCGGCATGCAGAAATCGCATGCGCCGGCTGCAAGCGCGCGCTGCATGCCAGCGGGGCCCCACCAATTCTCCCCGCCCTGAATCGGGACATCAAGCCGCGCGGCAAGTGCGGCCATGCCAGCATCATCCTGCACCGGCAGCGGTTCTTCCAGCCAGCGCACATCAAGCGCTTGCAAGGCGCGCCCACGGCGTTCAGCCTCAGGCAACGTCAGCGCCTGATTGTAATCCACGAAAATCGCGACATCATCACCTACCACACCGCGCACCGCACGCACCGTCGCCAGATCATCTTCAAGCTTCGGATGGCCGAGTTTGAACTTCACCGCCCGCGCGCCAAGCCGCGCCACCGCCTGGCCGGCTTCTTCCGAGAGCATCGCCGGCCCCCAGCCGCGGAGCGAGGCGTATATCGGCAATGGCCGCGCCTCTGCCCCCAGCATGGCGTAAAGCGGCAGGCCAGCGCGGCGGCAAAGCGCGTCCCACAGCGCCATATCGAGTAGCGAAAGCGCAATCTGCACCAGGCCCTCACTGCCCAGAATGCGAAACCCGTCATGCAATTCGCGCCAAAGCGATGTTGGCGCCAAGGGCCGCCCGATCAGCCCCTGCCCAATCGAACGCGCAAGCGATGCTGTCGGCCCCAGCGCCGCACGCGTATAGGGAAAGACATAGGCCGTGCCCGTGGCGCCATCCTTGGTCGTGACTTCCGCAATCACCAAGGGCGCGCGGGGAATCACATTCAGGCTATTGCGCAGCGGTGGATCAATTGGCGCATCCACGCAGCGGATGGTGATGGCGCTAATGGTTGTTTGGGTCATGCGGGGCCTCCGCGCCGATTCTGGCCCGGCGGCGCGCGGCTGTCACCACGCCCCGGCTTGCGTCGCCAAAGCCACGTTCAATTCGGCACCCAACAGCACAACATAAACGCTGACATAGAACCACATCAGCAGGCCAACCGTCGCACCAAGCGGCCCATACATGGCGTCATAGGTCGCGAAGTCTGAGACATAAACGCTGAAGGCCGCGGACCCCAAAGCCCAAAGCAGCGTTGCCATGAAAACGCCGGGCAGGATGCGACGGATCGGCAAGCGCCGCGTCGCCGGCCCCAGCCGATACACCGCCAGCAGCGATACCCCAACCAGAAGCAACAGCGTCAATAATGAAAGCCCGCGTAGCAACAAGGCGCGCAGCGCCGGCAGGTCAAAGAGCATCAAAATACCAGGCAGCGCGACCAGCGCCGCAATCGCAATCACTGCTGCCAGCGTTGCCGCCAGCGTCAGCCCTATGGCCAGCGCATGGTAGCGAAAGAAGGGCCGCGTTTCTTCCACGTGATGCGCCATATTCAGCGCGCCGATGGTGGCCCGCGTGCCGGCGGAAGCGCTCCATATCGCAATACCGGCGCTTAGAATGGCGCTCCATTCCAGGCGGGGGCGCGGGGCTTCAACCAGATCATGCACGCGCCTTGCGATCATCTCGAAAGTATCTTCCGGCACCAATTCACGCAGCACCTCAAGCTGCGGTTCCACCGCCGCTGCGTCGAACACCATCCCATAAAGCGAAATCAGCAGGAAAATGCCAGGAAACAGCGCTAGCATGGCATAGAAGGCACAGCCCGCGCTGGTCAGCGCAATGCGATCAGAAGCGGAAGCCCGCAGCACGCGCATGATGATAGCGATAGCGCCGAATTGGGCCGTAGTGGCTTGCGACATGACCCCTTTATAGGATCAGGGCGGCGCGCGGCGGAAGCTTCAGTCCTTTGCGCGTTCCGGCGCCTGATAGGCGCGCTTCGCGGAAGCCCTCAGCTCCAGCGGAGAGATGCGACCATCTTGGTCCGTGTCCATCCGCTGGAGCATGGCAGCGAGCGTGTTGCCCGTGGGTGTCCCCGGACCGGCAATTCTTGCCGGGCTTTGCCGCAATTCTTGCAGCATGGGTGCGAATTCTTTTCGCCCCCCTGCGACGTCAAGCCGAGCCGCATCTTGCGTGCTTTGCATGCGGCGGGCCCGGATCTCCTGAGGAGCTGTCAGAGACTTTTCCGGAACCACCAACATCGTCGCAAACCCCGTTTTGGTTGGCGTCGGCGCTTTGGCCGACGGCACCGTTTTGGTACATCTGGGCTATTGCAGAAGCCGTGCCAGCTTTTCCGTGAGGTCGCGAAAAATTCAGGGGGCGAGGCGCGCGAAGGTCACTTCATGCTTATTTTGGCTTAAATGAAATAAAATAGCGCCCTGAATTTGCTGAAATTCCGTAATGATAGCGTGATCGGTTTCACCCTGAATTTTGATGGTGCAAAGGATGTTGTCGGCCTTTTCCGCCTCAATCCAGCGGCGCACCAGGCCCAAAAGCCGCGCCGGGTAACAAATGACATCGCTGAACAGCCAGGTGACCGGCGATTCTTGCCGGGGGTCCAGGGCAAAAGCGCTCTCTGGGCGGAAATTAACGCCGGGGAGGGCAACAATGGCCGGGTCCAACGGCGCCTTATCCACCGCCGTCACCTCGGCGCCGAGCCGTGCAATCACCCAGGTCCAACCACCGGGGGAGGCACCAAGGTCCAAACACTTGTCACCAGGGCCGGGATGGCGGCCAAGCCTGGTCAGCCCTTCCCATAATTTAAGATAGGCGCGGGATGGCGGGCCGGCTTTGTCCTCCACGAAGCGGGGTTCGCCATTCACGAAGGGGCTGGTCTTGCTGGGGCTGGCCAGCAGCCGATCCGGTGCCAGCAGCGTCCAGGCACCCAAGGGGGCGTTTGGCGCGGGTTCCGGGAAGACCAAAGGGCGGGCCTTCACCGGCGGCAGGTGTTCGGCGATCAGCGTGCTGCGGCGGTGATGCAACAGCGGCAGATGGGACCAATTGCGCTGGATGGCGCGTAAGGCATCGGCGGCGGCCTTCACCGAAGGGGCAGGCAATTCGCGCGGGTCGGTCCAGATATCCAAGGCCCAGATCGCCGGGGCGGGCGGATCGGGCGACAATGCGAGCCGACCATGCCAGGCCGCCACGCGCTGACCAGACAGGCGAAGTTCTTCGGCCAGCTCCGCCTCAAACCCCTCGGCGGCCAGATAGGCAGCGCGGATCACCGCCGCGCCGCCGCCAGGGCCAGCAAGGCCCACCCGAGCATCAGAAGCATCCCGCCCGTGGGCGCGATGGGGCCGAAGGACTGGCCGGTCAGCGCGCTGAGCCAGACAGCGCCACAAAACAGGATCATACCGGCCAAAAAGGCGGCGGCAGCGATATGGGCCAGGCGTCGGCCCCGTTCCGCCATCAGCCCCGCGACCAGCAAGGCCAGCGCATGCCAGCCCTGCATCGTCAGCGCGTTTTGCACCGCCGCCATGCGCGCGGCATCAAGCCTTGCGGGCAACCCATGCGCCGCCCAGGCGGAAAGCCCAACCGCGATAAGCCCGGCCAGGGCGCCGGTGACAAGCCAAAGACGATGCATGAAAGGCCCTTACGCCGCCCCCGCGCGGGTGGCCAGAGTGCGGTTCAACCCCGCAGCCGAAGCCACTTGGCAAAATGGCGCAGCCGCGCCGCCATACTGGTTTCCATGGCTTCCAGATTGCTGACCATATCAGGCCAGCGCCCCGCCACCCAGGCCCAGCGCCGCGCCGCCCAGATATGCTGATCCCGCAGCACGAAAACGCCAAAGGCCAGGAACAAAAAGCCCTGCAGAAAAGGCAGCACCAAGCCCAACACGCCAAGTGCCAGCATGGCCCAGCCCATGGCTTTACGAGGGAAGGAGGGACGGAGGATGACCATGCCGATCACATGGTCTTGTCATCGGCGCGGCACAAGGCAGGGCTTGCCGTTCATCCCGGCGCCCGCCCATGGTGGTGCCGCAACCCCGAGGAACCGGCCATGGACCCGCTGACGCTTGTTGTCGTCTCTCGCAATTACTTCAACCTACCGGCCTGGATTGGCCTGCATGCCGGGCTATTCGCGCAGGAAGGGATCGCGCTGCAGATTGACCACATTGAAGGCATTGAGGAGGTGAATGAGCGTATCCGCGATGGCCGTGCGCAGCTTGCCTATGGTGTCACCGAACATGTCATTCTGGATGCGGAAGCCGGCGGGCATCAGGCGATCATTGGCGGGAACGTGAATCGTCTGCCGTTTTCCTTTATCGCGCGACCTGGCTTGGCGCGGCTTGAGGATTTGCGCGGCAAGAAGATTGGCGTGTCATCGCTGCGCGCCGGCAGTTCATCCCTGATCATGCGGCTGCTGGCAGCGCGCGGGCTGCATTGGCCGGGTGATTATGAATTGGTGCCCTGCGGGCCGATCCTGGCGCGCTGGGACATGCTGCGCCAAGGGGAGATTGATGCCGGGTTGCAGGGCGCGCCGCTCAATCACATGGCGCTTGATCTTGGCTTTGTTTCCCTCGGTGAACCGCGCGAAGAAGTGCCGGATTTCCAATTCACCAGCCTGGATGTGGATTTGCGCTGGGCGCGCGCCCATCGCGATTTGCTGCTGCGCTTCCTGCGCGGCTTTCTGCGCGCACATGAGAAATTCTACACGGACCAGGCCTTCGCGCGCGATGTCGCGATGCGTGAGGCGGGGATCGAGGCGCGCTACGCTGACCTCGCCTGGGCGGAATATACGCGCGATGCGATCTTCCCACGCGATGCGGAAGCAAATGCGGCTGGCGTGCAGGCACTGATTGAAACCAGCGCCCTGATCCGCGATTTGCCGGCCCGCGCGCGCACCAGGGCTGAAGATTACATTGACCGAAGCTGGCTCGCTGAAGCGCGGGCATCGCTATGAACATTGATTACGGCGCCCGCGCGCGGCTTGGGCTGATGGTGCCTTCCGGCAATGCCATTTGCGAAGCCGAATTGCATGCCATGCTGCCGCCGGGTGTGGTGGCGCTTATTACCAGGCTGGAATTGCGCGGCAGTTCCGAAGCCGAATTGTCCAAGATGCTGGACAGGCTTGAAGAAGCGGCGGGCTTGCTGGCCGATGCGCGGCCTGGCTTGATCGGCTTTCATTGCACGGCGGTATCTACCTTCGCGCCCGATCGGGCGGCCGAAATTCCAGCGCGCATGACCAGCGCGACAGGGCTGCCTGCGGTGACAACAGCCGATGCGATTCTGGCAGCGCTTGAAGCCCTGGGCGCGAAACGCATCCTGCTGGTCACGCCCTATATCGCCGCTGTGCATGAACGGGAGATCACCTTCCTCGCCGCGCATGGATGCGCCGTGATGGGCGGCGATATGATGGGCATCAATACCAATGCCGAAATGGCGCAAATCCCGCCTGAAGCAATTGCCGACCAGGCGCGCAGGGCAGCAAGGGCCGCTCCAGGGGCTGATGCCTGCTTCATTTCCTGCACAGCAATCCGTTCCGCCGGCGTGATTGCGGCGCTGGAGGCGGAACTCGGTATGCCGGTCATCACCAGCAATCAGGTCATGGCCTGGCATGCGCTACGCCGCCTCGGCCTTCAGGATCAACCCAATGGGTTCGGGCGCCTTATGGCAATGGCGTGAAGGCGATTTGCGTCAGACGCAAGGCAGCCTATGCTGAACAACACATAGCCCCGCAGTTGCGTGGGCAAAAGGGAAGGAAGACCGCATGACCCATTTCACCCGCAGGGCGCTTGGCGCTCGCGTATTCGCCCTTGGCATGGCGCCCGCCATTCTGCGCGCACAAGGCAAGACCGTGCTGCGCCTTGGCTGGACCAGCGGCGATGGCGCGCTTGATCCCTACGCAACGGGCGCGCGGCTTTTCAAGCAGGCGCTGGAAAAGCGCGTGGGCGACCGGGTGGATGTGCAGCTTTTTCCGAATCGCGCCATTGGTGATGAACGCCCGATGCTTGATGGCATGCGCCTTGGCACCGTTGATATGGGCATCATCACCAATGCGGTGATCGCCCAGATCGAACCCGCCTTCCAGGTGAATGATATGCCCTTCCTGTTTTCCAGCGAAGCACAAGGACATCGCGTATTGGATGGAGCGGTGGGTCAGGCGCTGCGCACGCGCTTGGAATCGCGTGGTGTGCTGGCGCTTGGCTATATGGAAGGCGGCTTCCGCCACATGATCAATAACGTCCGCCCGATCGTACGGCCGGAAGATCTGCGCGGCATCAAATTCCACGTGCTGCAAAGCCCGATCTATATCGAAATGTTCCGCAGCCTGGGCGGCAATGCCGTGCCCATGGCCTGGGGTGAAACCTTCACCGCCGTGCAACAGGGCGCGGTGGATGGGCTGGAAATCCCACTCGGTATTGTGGACCAGAGCAAATACTACGAAGTAACAAAATTCCTGTCCCTGACCGGGCATATCTATTCCATGATCGGCTGCCTGATTTCCAAGCGCAGCTTTGATCGCCTGCCGGCTGACCTCAAAACCGCTGTCACCGAAGCCGCCGCCGAAGCCACACCGGCCCAGCGCGCTGCGAATGCCCGCGCAACGGCAGGTTTCCGCGACAGCCTGCAAAAGCACGGCATGCAGATCAATGAAGTGCCGGACAAGGCGGCCTTCCGCCGCGGCGTGCTGCCCATGTATGAAAATTTCCGTGGCCAGATCGGCGCCGACATCATCAGGGATGCCTTGGCCGCGGTGCAGTGAGCATTCTTGGGCCCATCGCCCGCATCCTGGCGGGGGCGACGCGCTGGTCCATCGCGCTCGCCGCCGCCATGATGCTCTCTGCCATTCTTTATCAGGTGGTTACACGCTATTTGCTGGGTGCGGCGTCTTCCTGGAGCGAGGAATTCGCCGTGCTGATGTTTTCCTGGAGCGTACTGGCCGGCCTCGCACTCGGCGTGCATGAAGGCTTTCATGTTCGGCTGAGCCTGCTGACGGATGCGCTGCCGCTTGGCGGGCGCATTGCAACGGAACGCATCCTGGATTTTGTCACGGCGGCGCTGGGCGTTTTTCTGGCCTGGTCCGGTTGGCGATTTCTTGACATCACCAGCGGTTCCGTTTCCGCCGCCATGGGCTACCCGATTGAAATCCTAAACGCACTCGCGCCGATTGCCGGCGCGCTGATGGCGATATTTGGGCTGGAACGCGCGCTCAGGCGCGGCGGTGCGCTTCCCAGGGATGAGGCCGCGATAGAATGACCGCCATCGCCTGGTGCCTGACAGCCGGATTCGCCGCCCTGGTCACGCTTGGTGTGCCCTTTGCGATTGCCATAGCGCTGGTCATTACTGCTGCGCTGATCGTCGCCGATATTGAGCCCGCCTTTCTGGCGCAATCCATCATCAGCGGTTCGCAGCAATTCAGCCTACTCGCCATTCCGCTTTTCATGTTGGCGGGGGAATTGATGTCGGCAGGTGGGCTTTCGCGCCGCCTGGTGGATTTCGCTTCCACGCTGGTGCAGCATCTGCGCGGCGGGCTTGCGATGGTGACCGTGCTCGCGGCCCTAGTTTTTTCAGCGATTTCCGGCTCTGCCCCGGCCACCACAGCTGCGATTGGCGCCATCATGATCCCGGCCATGGTGCAGGCCGGCTATGACAAGGGCTTCGCGGCTTCCATTGCGGTTTCCGCCGGCGTTTTGGGGCCGCTGATCCCGCCTTCCATCGCCTTCGTGATTTGGGGAATTGTCGCTGAGCAATCCATCGGGCGCCTATTTCTCTCGGGCATCGTGCCCGGCCTGCTGATTGCCGCAGGCTTGCTTGTGATTTGCTGGGTGCATGCCAAGCGCAACGATGTGCCGCGCTTGCCGCGCGCGAGTGCCGCTGACGTTGCGCGCGCTTTCGCCGATGGGCGCTGGGCGCTGGCATCGCCTTTGGTAGTGCTGGGCGGCATTTATGGCGGTATTTTCACGCCCACTGAAGCGGCGGCTGTTTCCTGCCTTTATGCCATCATCATTGGGCTTTTTGTCGAACGCAAACTCACCTTGCGCGCGATGCCTGGCATTTTCGTGAGAGCCATGCGCACCAGCGCCATTGTCTGCGCCATTATCGCCGTGTCAGCCGGTTTTGGCATTCTGGTCGCGCAGGAACAGATCGCCATTCGCTTCGCGACCTGGATGGCGCAGGCCATTGGCGAAAAATGGGCCGCGCTGGCCACCCTGAACATCGCCTTTTTCCTGCTTGCTGCTGTGATGGATGAAATCGCCATCATGGTCATTCTGGGGCCGATGCTGATGGCCATTGCCAATCGCTTTGGCGTGGACCCGATCCATTTCGGCGCCATTATCGTGACCAATGTTGCTATCGGCATGGCCGCCCCCCCGATCGGCTATTGTCTTTTCATCGGCATGGCGATCAGCGGATTGTCACTGGCTCGGATAAGCCGCGCGATCTGGCCACAAATACTATGGATGCTCGTTGTACTTTTCCTGACTACCTATGTGCCAAGCTTTGCCCTGATGCTCCAACCTGCGGGACGCTAAGCGCCCCGCATCTGGGCTTGCCTTCCGCGCCATACCCCGTAAAACTCGTTTTTATATCGTTATGGATTTTTCAATGAATCGCCCCGGAGTTAGAGTTCCCTTCGCCCTGCTGGTGGCGGCCGTCCTGAATTTTGCCCCGCTGCCCTTGCCCAAACTATGCCCCAGTCTGGCATTTCGGTGGCGGATCGGGCGCGGGAATTGGCCGATGCGCGGCCCTGGGCCGGCATGATTTTCGCCGGATCATCGGTGGCGGATGGCAAGCTGCGCGACATCATGGTGGCGCCATGGAGCGGCTCCTGGGGGGATGACACGCTGGCCGGCGGCGCTGTCAGCTATCGTCTGGCCCGGTTCTGGCGCTTTTTCATGCTGGATGCGGAATTGGGCGGCGCCTACCGCTTTGGCGATACTGAGGGCGGGGAATTCTGGGACGCAGCCTATATCCGCTATGATGGCTTTCCCTGGACCAATTATGTCTACAGAACCTTCGGGCTTTCCATGGGCCCGGATTACGTCACCCGCCTGCCGCGCGTTGAACGCGGCACGGATGCGCTGCCAGAATCGAACCAATCGCGCTTCCTGAATTTCTTCTCACCCGAACTCACCTTCGCGCTGCCGCATCGTCCGCATCAGGAAATCGCCATCCGCTACATGCACCGCAGCGGTATTTTCGGCACTTACAACGGCGTTTATGAGGGCGCGAACTCCCTGGTCTTGGGCTTCCGTACGCGGTTCTAAGGCCAGGGGAGGAATGGTGGGCGCACGTGGGATCGAACCACGGACCTCCTGCGTGTCAAGCAGGCGCTCGTACCACTGAGCTATGCGCCCTGACCGGGAAGAATGGTCAATAAACGCCAAGCCCCGGCGGCGCAAGCCTCAGTCGCCGGTGCCGCCGCTGAAGTGATGCTGCTGAAGCGCCACATCCAGCAATCTTTCCAACACCTCGGGCTCCTGTGCGCCGGCGATGGCCTGTTGCCCGGCAATGATGAAGCAGGGCACGCCATTGATCCCCAGCCGATGGGCGCGGAGGTTTTCGGTATGCACCGCCTCAGCCTCCTCACCGGACCTCAGGAAGGCCAAAGCCGCATGGGGGTCAAGGCCAATGCGCCCGGCCATGGTGGCAAGCTGGCCAGGGTCGCCAATATCCACACCATCGGCGAAATAGGCATAGAACAACGCTTCAACCATCATTTCGCCCAGGCCTTCCCGCACCGCGTAACGCACCAGGCGATGCGCGTTGATGCTGGAAGGAACGCGCCCCATCAGGTCAAAGCGAAAACCGATCCCCTCTGCCCGGCCGAGTTCTGTCAGCGCGTTCTGCAGGCGCCGCGCCCGATCCTCACCGCCAAATTTGCGCGCGACGAATTCGGCGCGTGAAACGCCGCCGGGCGGAATATCGGGATTGAGCAAAAAGGGCCGCCAGATCAGTTCGGGGATAATATCGGGCCTGGCGCGCAAGGCGCGGCGCAGCCGCCTGACGCCCAGGTAGCACCATGGGCAGATCAGGTCGAAGGCGACTTCAATATCCAGCCGCGGCTGAAGGGGTGCCAGGATATTCACCCTATCAGTTTAGCGCAGCCGCGCCGCGCGGGCAGCCCCTTTTTCGTTGATGGCGCTACTCCGCCACCAGCTTGAGCCGGCGGATCAGCGCCGCCCAGCGTTCGCCATCCCGCTTGGCGCGGGCGGCGAAAACCTCAGCGGCGGCCGGCTCAGCCGGGTCAGCGCCCACGCGCTTATAGGCAGCGCGCACTTTTTCATCCCCCAAGGCATCGCGCAGCGCGGTATTGAGCCGCTCCACAATCTCCCGCGGGGTTTGGGAAGGCACGGCCAGGCCGAAATAGCTGGACCCCTCAAAGCCAGGAATGGTCTGGCCCATGGTGGGCACGCCCGGCCATTCTGGGCGCGGTTCAACGGTGGTGAGGGCCACAGGGCGCACGCTTTGGGTTTGGCGCAGCGGTTCGCCTTCAGGCAGGCCAAGGCAGCGCGCATGCACGCGCCCGGCCATCAGATCCGTCATGGCATTGGTGGTCTGGCGATAGGGGACATGCACCATGTCCAACCCAAGCCGCGCGCCCACATCTTCCATGATCAAATGTGTAATCGCGCCAACCCCGGCGGAAGCAAAGGTGAATTTGCCGGGATTGGCCTTGATCCAGGCTACCACCTCATTGAAATCCCGCCCGGGGATGGAGTTATGCACCATCAGCAGGTTTGACGTGGTGCAGAACATGCCGACCGGCGTGAAATCTCGCTGCGCATCATAGCCCACGGATTTATAGAGCAGCGCATTCAGCCCGCTATTCGTGCCCATGGTCGCGACCAACATGGTGTAGCCATCACCCGGCGCGCGGGCGACCATTTCGGCAGCCAGATTGCCCGCCCCACCTGGGCGATTATCAGCCAGCACGGTCTGGCCAAGCCGCTGCTGCAAGGCTTCGGCAGTAACACGAGAGACGATATCGGTTTGCCCACCGCCGCCATAGGGGATGACCAGCCTGATCGGACGGTCCGGATAGGTGCTGGCGCGCGCCAAATGCGGCGTGGCAAGCCCCGCCAGGCCCGCAAGAAGTATTGGACGACGCGTAACATTGTTTGCTGACATGCTTTCCCCCTGGCTGGCGCGGCGCTTCCTGGCCGACTATGATGCCAACGAAAGAACAGCATGTTTTGCGCCAAGGTCAAAGCGCATCGCTGGGAAAGGAAGGAAGCGCATGTTACACCGCCGTCGCCTATTGGCCGCACCCGCCCTGCTGGCAGCCACACCGCTTTCTGCGCAAGGCGTGTGGAATCCGCAGCGCCCCATTCGGATCCTGGTGGGCTTCGCGCCCGGAGGCGGGACGGATATCACCACACGCACGCTGACAAGTAAGCTGCAAGCGCTTTTGGGCCAGCCCATCATCGTGGAAAATCGCCCCGGTGCGGGCGGAAATCTGGCATCGGAAGCCACCGTAAATTCACCATCCGATGGCTACACCCTGATGATGGGCACCATCGCGTCCCTGGTCCTGAACCCGATTTTGGCGAAGCTACCCTTTGATGTCGTGACGGACCTGACACCGATTTCGCGTTCCGTTGAGGTTACCAATATTCTGGTAGTGCCGGTGGATCGCCCCTGGCGCAGCCTGCCGGATTTGATCGCGGCAGCGCGTGCGCGGCCAGATCAATTGACCTATGGATCTTCGGGCGTTGGCAGCGCGGGACATTTGGGCGGCGCCTTGCTTGATTCCATGGCAAAGATCAGCACGGTGCATGTGCCTTATCGCGGTGGCGGGCAATTGATCACTGATTTGATCTCGGGGAAGGTGGATTTCTCGGTGGCCACCGCCGCGACCGTGCTGCCACAGATTGAAGCCGGCAAGCTGCGCGCCCTGGCGGTTCCCTTGCCACAGCGCAGCCGGCTTTTGCCCGATACACCCACCATTGCTGAAGCGGGACCCTTGCCCGGTTACGAAGTGGCCAATTGGTATGCGCTGATGGGCCCGCGCAACCTGGCGCAGCCCATTGTAACCCGGGTCAATCAAGCCCTGGTTGAAACGCTGCGTGATCCTGAAATTGTTGCCCATCTGGCGCGCCATGGCCTGGAAGCAGCCCCCAGCACGCCTCAGGAATTGGCCGGTTTCATGCGTGCCGAAACCACGAAATGGACACCAATCGTCCGGGCTTCCGGCGCTTCAATCAACTGATCAGACCAAGGATTTCGCGCAAAATCCCAGATTTTTGTAACACTGGGGGTATAGGTTTGCGAGTCTTTCGGCTGATACTGTGAATTTTCTTGTCACGGGCGCAAAAAAATAGTTTGCACCTGCTGACAAGGCCCGAATCCTCGGCTATGCCGAGGCATCCTTAAGGGAGAATCGAACCATGTCGAAGAAGTTCCTCACTGACGTGATCGCCAATTCTGGTGACATGTCTGCCGTTGCGGCGGGCAAGCTTGCCGCCGATATCATTGACGCGATCAAGAATGAAATTGTCAGCTCTGGCCGTTTCACCATTCCTGATTTCGGTGCTTTCGCCGTGCGCGAAACCCCGAAGCGCACCGGCTTGAACCCCAAGACCGGTGAAAAGGTGCAGATCAAGGCCGGCGCCACTGTCCGCTTCAAGGCGAGCCCGGCGCTTAAGGTCGCTGCGCTGGCCGGCGTGAAGAAGGGCAAGCGTAAGGCGAAGGCCTGATTTTTCGCTTTCCAGGAAAGGCGGTGTTCCGATGGGGCACCGCCTTTTTTCATGCCTGATCGGCAGGTTTCATTCTTCAAGTGCCCCACCACGTAGGCGCTTGACCGCGCCGCGACGTGTTTTGGATTCCAGCCGCCGCGCTTTTGAACCAGCGGGTGGCTTGGTGGCCTTGCGTGGCGGTGGGGGCGGCAGAGCCGCCTTGCGCAGCAGCGCAACCAGCCTTTGCCGCGCATCTTCTCGATTGGCTTCCCGCATGCGGTGGCGTTCCGCCGTGATGATCACAACACCATCCTGCGTCATCCGCCGCCCGGCCAAGGCCACCAGTCTTTGCTTCACGGCATCAGGCAAATTGGGCGATGCCATGGCCGCAAAGCGAAGCTGTACCGCCGTTTCCAGCTTGTTCACATTCTGCCCACCAGGGCCAGAGGCGCGCAAAAACGCTTCCTTCAGCTCCTGTTCGGCAATCGCAATGCTGGGGGTGATGCGGATCATGCGTTTTCATAGAACATCCTGGCCCATCCTGTCTTGCCATCAGGCGCCGGGCGCAGGATGTTGGGCGGATCAAGGAACGGGAAACCATGGACGAACATTCAATAGACAAGGCGCCAGACGCCGCGGCCGATTGGCCGGATCAGATCTATTCCCTGCTCAAGACGCATAACATTACGCAAGTGGCCTTGGTGCCCGATGCGGGGCATTCGCGGCTAATCCGCCGCTGCCTGGCCGATAATGAAATGAAGGTGGTGACACTGACCACCGAAGAAGAAGGCATTGCCCTGCTGCAAGGGGCCTGGCTTGGGGGTGCCAAGGGCGTGCTGCTGATGCAATCCTCTGGCGTTGGCAATTGCATCAATATGCTTTCGCTTTCCATCATGCATCGCTGCCCGCTGCCCATGCTGGTGACGATGCGCGGCGATTTTGGCGAATTCAATCCGGCGCAAGTGCCAATGGGCAATGCGACGCAAACCGTGCTGGAAGCCATGGGCACGCTGGTGCACCGCGCCGATACGCCGGAAGATATTGCGCCCACGGTGAATGCCACCATCCGCCTTGCCTTCAATACCTTCCGCCCCACCGCAACCCTGATTGGCCAGCGCGTGCTTGGCGCCAAGACTTTCGGGAAGGACTGAGAAAATGCTTGCTGCTTCCGGAAAACTCGATCGCCGCGAATTGACCCGTGCGCTGCTCACCGATCGTGGCGAAATGCTGGTGATTGCCGGGCTTGGTGCGCCGGCCTGGGACATTACCGCCATCGGTGATTGCGCGGAAAACCTGCCGCTTTGGGGTGGCATGGGGGGTGCGGCCATGATCGGGCTTGGCTTGGCTTTGGCGCAGCCCAAGCGCAAGGTGTTGGTAATTACCGGTGATGGCGAAATGCTGATGGGCATTGGCGCATTGGCCACCATTGCGGTGCAAAAGCCCGCCAATCTTTCCATTGTGGTGCAGGACAATGAACATTACGGCGAAACCGGCATGCAGGAAACTGCGACACGCCACGGCGTTGATCTGGTGATGATGGCGAAGGGTGCCGGCATTCAGCACACCATGTTCGTCACCAAGCCCGATGAAGTGCCAGCGCTGCACAAGGCAATCCATGCTGGCCAAGGCCCCTTCTTCGCGGTGGCGAAGATTGATGCCACCAGCAAGCCTTTGGTGCTGCCACCACGCGAAGGCGCGCTGTTGCAAGCGCGTATGCGCGAAGCGGTGATGGGGCCGGCAGCGCATCATCAATTGTAACATTACGCTGTTAGCCGACGGAGATTGGTAACAGCATAGGGAGGTAACGATGCAAAGACGGCACATTCTGGCGGGGCTGGCAGCCATGGCGGCAAGCCCCGCATTTGCTCAGGCGCAATGGAGCCCGGATCGCCCCATTCGCGTGATTGTTCCCTTCGCACCCGGTGGCAGCACCGATATCACCGCGCGTCTGGTCGCTGAGGCGATTTCACCCCGGCTTGGCCAACCTGTCGTGATTGAAAATCGCCCCGGTGCGGCAGGAAATATCGGGAGTGAAGCTGTCGCGCGGGCTGCCCCTGATGGCTATACGCTGCTGATGGCAACAAGTTCGACGCATGCCACCAATGCTGCGCTGTATCGTAATATTCCCTTCGATGCGCAGCGGGATTTTGCGCCGATCAGCCAAACCACCTTCATCCCGAATCTTCTGGTGGTGCATCCTGATGTGCCGGCGCGGGATTTCGCGGGGCTGGTTGCGGAAGCCAAGGCGAAGCCGGGCGTACTCAATTTCGGCAATGCTGGGTCGGGCACATCGCAGCATCTTTCCGCCGCGCTAATCGCCGCGCGCACCGGTATTGAGGTCACGCATGTATCCTATCGCGGCGGCACGCCGGCGGTGACGGATCTGATCGGCGGTAAAATCCAGGCCATGGCCGCGCCCCTGGTGGAAGTTATTGCGCATGTGCAGGCGGGGCGGTTGCGCGCCATTGCCGTGACGACCGCGCGACGTTCCGCGCTGCTGCCCGATGTGCCGACCATCGCCGAAACCCTACCCGGCTTCGAAGTGGCACTATGGAATGGCTATATGGCGCCGGCGAATACACCTGCCCCCATCGTCAATCGCATCGCCGCTGAAATCCGCGCCGTGATGCGCACGGATGACATGAAGGCGAAGCTCGCCCAGCAGGGCAGCGAGCCTGTCGGTTCAACGCCCGAGGAATTCCGCGCCTTTCTCGCTACCGAGATTCCCAAATGGGCGGAATTGGTGCGTATTTCCGGCGCCAAGGTAGAATAGGAAACACCATGCCCCACATCGTTTGCCTGAGACCGCTGCACCCCGATGCCATGGCAAGGCTGCATGCGGAACCCGATTTCAAGGTCACGATGTTGACCGAGGTGAATGCGGATACGCTGCGGGAGCCGATGCAAACCGCAGAAGCCATCATCGTCCGCGCCACCCCGATCAATCGTGATTTTCTGGCCAATGCACCAATGCTTTCCATCTGTGCGCGCCATGGCGTTGGCTATGACGCGGTGGATGTGAAGGCGCTGACCGAACGCGGCATTCGGCTGACTGTTACACCCGATGCCAATGCGCTTTCTGTCGCCGAACACGCCATGATGCTGATGTTGTCCACATCGCGGCGCACGCTGGATTATGATAAGAACTTGCGGGCACTGGATTGGGGTTCCAAGCCTTCGCTGAAAACCTGGGATCTATCCGGGCGGAAGGTACTGATCATCGGCTTCGGGCGCATTGGTGGGCGCGTCGCGCGGCTCTGCGCCGCCTTCGGGATGGAGGTGCTGGTGCATGACCCCTATATCCCGCAAAACACTATCAGGGGCGCTGGCTTTCGCCCGGTGAAGGTATTGCATGAAGGGCTGGCAGAAGCCGATATCGTCACCACCCATTGCCCGAGCAATGAAGAAACGCGCGGCATGGTGAATGGCACCTTCCTGGCGGCGATGAAGCCAGGTGGCACCTATATCAATACCGCGCGCGGCACGCTGGTGGATGAAGCCGCACTCACCGCCGCGCTGAAGACCGGGCATCTTGCCACCGCCGGTCTTGATGTATTCTGGGAAGAACCCGTCACCACGCGCCTGCCGCTGCTTGATTTGCCGAATGTTGTGGTCTCCCCCCATTCCGCTGCAGCAACGGAACAGGGCATGCGCCGCATGGGGCTTTCCTGCGCGGAGAGCATCATCAGCCATTTCAAGGGTCAACTCGACCCCGATGTTGTGATCAATAAGGAGGTGCTGCGCGGCAACGCGTAGCAATGCCCATCATGGAAAACCCCTTGCTTGTTCTGGCGGATCACGCTGCAACCTGGCGGAGCCGGGCGGTGGATGCCGAAATCGCGCATCACGCGCGCCGTGCCCTGGTGGATTGGTTCGCAGCACTATTGGCCGGCGCATCCCGCGCGCCCGCCACACTGATGTCCGCCGCGCTTGAAGATGAAACGCGCGGCGGTGGTGGTGCGGTTTGTTACGTCAGTGGCCGTCAGGTGCCGCTCCGCCACGCTGCGCTGCTGAATGGCACGGCATCCCACACCGTGGAGTTCGACGATATCTATCGTTACGCTGTCTATCATCCGGGCTGCCCGACCATTGCAGCGGCGCTGGCGGCGGCGCAGTCACGCGGCGCGGATATGGATTTGCTGCTGCGCGCCATGATTGCAGGCTATGAGGTTTCGTGCCGCATCGGTGTTGCGGTGCAGCCATCCCATTATGATTTCTGGCATACTACGGGCACGGTCGGCACCTTTGGTGCTGCGGCGGCGGTAGCCGTCGCGCTGAATTGCGATGCGGAACGCACCGCGCATGCCATTGCAACCTGCGCCACCATGGCAAGCGGCCTGCAACAAGCCTTCCGGGGCGAAGGCATGTCCAAGCCCTTGCATCCGGGCCATGCGGCGGAAGCCGGCGCCATGGCGGCCATGGCAGCAGCGCGCGGCATGACCGGCGCTTTGGATGTGCTGCATGGCCCGGCGGGCTTTGCAGCCGCCACCAGCGAAGATACCGGCAAATGGGAAAAATCGCTCGCCAATATCGGCAAGCCCTATGCCATCACGGATATGACGTTCAAGAATCACGGCTGCTGCGGGCATATCTTCGCCGCGCTTGATGCCGTGCGCGATTTGCAGCGCGAAGCCGGCTTCAGCGCGGACGATGTGGTGGGTGTGCATGTCGGCGGCTATAAGGCGACCAAGGATGTCTGTGATCGCCCAACCGCCGCGACAGAACAGGATTGCCGTTTCTCCACGCAATTCACCGTCGCGACCATGCTGCTTCACGGCGGTGTGCGTTTGGCAGCGTTTGAACCGGAACGCCTGACTGACCCCGCCATCCGCGCAGTGATGCCGAAAGTCACCGTGGCACTTGATCCGGAATGCGCGGCGGCCTTTCCATCCAAGCGCTCAGCAAAAGTGGAAATCAAGCTGCGCGATGGCCGCGTGTTGAACCGCCACCAGCACACCCGCAAAGGTGATCCGGATGCGCCGCTTTCGGATGCTGATCTGTCCGATAAATTCCTGGAACTGACGGCGGACGCGATTGGCACGCAGGAAGCCAAGGCGCTTCTGGAAGCTCTGTGGAAGGGCAATGCTCTTCCCGGCATCGTGAAGCTGCGTAGCCAAACGGCGCTGCGCGCTGCGGAGTAAAGGCATCAGGCGCGGGTCATCCCCGCGCCCCTTGCGTCATTTTTCAATGGGGCAGCCTTATCCAGTGGCGGGAAGCGTTTCCTTGAAGGGCTGCGGCCTGCCGTAAAGATGCATCGCGCGCCTTTCAAAGGCGCGCACCATCAGCCGCACTGCTTCGTTGAAAACAACGCCAATCGCCACTTGCAGAATGCGGCTGCGGAATTCGAAATCCACGAAGAAATCCACTTCCGTCCCACCCGCTACCGGCGTGAAGCGCCAGTGATTGTTCAAGTAACGGAAAGGTCCGTTTTCATAAGTCACATGGATATGGTCAGGCTTATTCATGCCGACGCGTGATCTGAAGGTTTCGCGAAACATGCGAAAGCCGATGGTCAAATCGGCCACCAGCACCTGTTCATCGCGGCTCAGAACCCGCGCGGCAGCGCACCAGGGCAGGAACTCAGGATAGCGGGCCACATCGGCGACCATGTCGAAAAGCTGCTCCTGCGTGTAACGCAGCACCTTCTTTTCCGCATGGGTCGGCATATCAGCTTCGCGCGGCCAGTTGCGCGTTGCGCGCGGCACTCAGCGCCGCAAAATCACGATCCGCATGATAGGAAGACCGCGTCAAAGGTGTAGCGGATACCAGCAGAAAACCCTTGCCACGCGCAGCCTTGGCGTAATCCTCAAACTCATCAGGCGTCACAAACCGATCCACCGCCGCATGCTTCACCGATGGTTGCAGGTATTGGCCGATGGTCAGGAAGTCCACTTCCGCACTGCGCAGGTCATCCATCACTTGCAGCACTTCAATGCGCTTTTCGCCAAGCCCGACCATGATGCCGGATTTGGTGAAAATGGAAGGATCAAGCTGCTTCACGCGATCCAGCAAGCGAAGCGAATGATAATACCGCGCCCCTGGCCGAATGCTGGGATAAAGCGCCGGTACGGTTTCCAGATTATGATTGAACACATCCGGCCGCGCCGCCACCACCACTTCTAGCGCGCCATCCTTGCGCAAGAAATCCGGCGTCAGCACTTCAATCGTTGTGCCAGGGGCGGCAGCGCGAATGACGCTGATGGTGGCTGCGAAATGCGCCGCACCGCCATCGGCCAGGTCATCCCGGTCCACGCTGGTAATCACCACATGGCGTAGCCCAAGCGATGCCACGGCTTCAGCCACACGGCGCGGTTCATCCGTATCCAGCGGCTTCGGAATGCCGGTTGCCACATTGCAAAAGGAACAGGCGCGCGTACAGGTCTCACCCATGATCATCATGGTGGCGTGGCGCTGAGACCAGCATTCGCCGATATTCGGGCAGGCCGCTTCTTCGCATACCGTGACGAGCTTCTTCTCCCGCATCAGGGCGCGGGTTTCCAGATACACCGGATGCGTCGGCGCCTTTACCCGTATCCAGGCGGGCTTGCGCTGGATGGGGTTGTCCGGGCGATGCGCCTTTTCCGGATGCCTTTCGGCACCCGTCTTGGCGGCGCGATGGTCAATTTCGATGCGGTTTGCTGCCATGATAGAACTTAATTTGAGCGGCTGATTCACCGCTTCGGTCATACGACCTACGCGGATCAGGCGCTAGATGTGGATCACCCGGCCGTAAGCATCAAGCACGCTTTCATGCATGGCTTCCGAAACCGTGGGGTGCGGGAAGACGGTATGCATCAATTCGGCCTCGGTTGTCTCCAAAGTACGGGCAATGCCGTAGCCCTGGATCATTTCCGTCACCTCCGGCCCCACCATATGGGCACCGAGCAACGCGCCCGTCTTGGCATCAAACACTGTTTTCACAAAGCCTTCCGGTTCACCCATCGCAATCGCCTTGCCATTGCCGATGAAGGGGAAGCGCCCGACCTTCACCTCATGACCCTTGGCCTTGGCTGCGGCTTCCGTCAGCCCAACTGAGGCCACCTGAGGCCGACAATAGGTGCAACCTGGGATATTCAGCGTATCCGTGGCATGCGGATGCAGCCCGGCAATGGCTTCAACGCAAATGATCCCTTCATGAGATGCCTTATGCGCCAACCAAGGCGGGCCGGTCAGGTCACCAATGGCATAGATGCCGGGCTCGCCGGTACGACCAAAGGCATCGGTCACAATATGCGTACGGTCCACCTGGATCTTGGTGCCTTCAAGGCCGAGTTCTTCAACATTACCGACAATGCCAACGGCGCTGATCAGCCGATCCGCCTTGATCTCGGTCACCTTGCCGCCGGCTTCCACAATCGCGGCAACCGCATCGCCTTCCTTGCGCACGCCTTGCAGCTTGGCACCCACCAGCACCTTCATGCCCTGTTTTTCAAACACCGTATGCACAAAGGCAGAAACCTCAGCGTCTTCGACCGGCAGAATGCGATCCATGGCTTCAATCAGAGTCACTTCGGACCCCATATTGCGATAGAAGGACGCGAATTCAGACCCAATCGCGCCAGACCCGATCACAATCAGCCGCTTCGGCAAGGCCGGCGCCGTCATGGCTTCGCGGTAGGACCAAATCAGCTTGCCATCCGGTTCAATCCCCGGCAGCACGCGCGCCCGCGCACCCGTTGCCAGAATGATGTGCTTCGCGACCAATTCGGCCACTGGCTTGCCATCCTTGGTCACCGCAAGTTTGCCGCCACCCGCCAGCTTGCCATGGCCATCAAACACCGTGACCTTATTCTTGCGCAGCAAATGCTTCACGCCGCCGGAAAGCTGCCCCGCCACGCCGCGTGAACGCTTCACCACCTTCGCGAAATCAAACCGGATGTTGTCTGCCGCGAAGCCATAGGCATCCAGGCTATGCAGCAAATGATTGATTTCGGACGCGCGCAGCAGCGCCTTGGTGGGGATGCAGCCCCAATTCAGGCAAATGCCGCCCAGATTCTCGCGCTCCACCAGCGCGACCTTCATCTTCAATTGGCTGGCGCGAATGGCAGCGACATAGCCGCCAGGCCCGCCACCCACCACTACCAGATCAAATGCCTCAGCCATGTCTCAGGCTCCTTCCTCTATTCGGCCAGGCGATCGAGCGCCGCGCCGTCAACACGTTGCATGGTCCAGTCATCAAGCCCGCGCGCACCCATGGCGCGATAGGCGCCAATCGCGGGCTCATTCCAATCCAGCACATTCCATTCCAGCCTTGCGCCGCCTTCATCCTTCACCTGCCGCGCAAGGCGACGGAAGATGGCGCGCGCGATACCGCGGCCACGATAGGCGGGTTCCACAAAAATATCCTCCACCCAAATGCCATGCCGCGCGGTGAAGGTGGAGAAGGTGCGATACCAGATGCAAAGCCCAACCGCCTTGCCATCCACTTCCGCGAGAATGGCCGCGGCACGCGGTGTTTCGCCGAAAAGCGCGGCAGCAAAATCAGCCTCGGTCCCCTTCGCCTCATGCAGCAGCTTTTCATATTCGGCCAAGGCGCGCACGAAATGCACCACTACCGGTACATCGGCCGGTGCTGCATCGCGCAGCGTGAAGCCCGCACCCATCAGAGCATCAGGCTCAGCGGATCCTCAATATTGCGCTTCAGCGCCTGCAGGAATTCGGCTGCCAAAGCGCCATCAATCACGCGATGATCCACGGAAAGTGTCAGCGTCATCACCGTTGCGATGGCGAGCACGCCATTCTTCACCACCGGGCGCTGTTCACCCGCCGATACCGCCAGAATGCCGGCCTGGGGCGGGTTGATGATGGCAGCGAAATCCTTCACGCCATACATCCCCATATTGGAGATCGAAAAGCCACCGCCCTGGAATTCCTCCGGCTTCAGCTTGCCGGCTTTGGCGCGCGCGGCCAGATCCTTCATTTCATTGCTGATGGCAGCCAGGCCCTTGATATCGGCGCCCTTCACAATCGGCGTAATCAGCCCATCGGGAATGGAGACCGCAACCGAGATATCTACATCATGCAATTGCAGAATGGCATCTTCGGTCCACATCGCGTTCACATTGGGGAAGCGGCGCAAAGTCACCGCCGTTGCCTTGATGACCAGATCATTGACCGAAAGCTTATAGGCGCCGGGGCCATCCTTCGGGCTCCGCGCATTCAAATCAGCGCGGATTTTCAGTAGCGCATCAATTTCCACATCCGTGCTGACATAGAAATGCGGGATCGTCGCCTTGGATTCGGCAAGGCGGCGCGCAATCACCTTGCGGATGCTGCTATTGGGGATGGCGGTATGCGGCGCAGTGATCGCAACCGGCGCGGCGGGGCGCGGGGCCGCAACGGGCGCGGGCGCGGCAGCCGGTGCAGCGGCAGGCGCGGGGCCACGCGACAGCGCCGCATCCACATCCGCCTTTACAATCCGGCCATTAGGGCCAGAACCGGCGATTTTGCTGATATCCAAACCAGCTTGCGCGGCCATGCGGCGCGCGAGCGGGCTCGCGAATACGCGATCACCTGATGCTGATGCAGGTGTCGGCGCTACAGCAGCGGCAGGCGCGGCGGCAACAGGCGCGGGTGCGGCAGGTGCAGGCGCCGCTTTCGGCGCGGCGCCAGCGGTGGGCACGGCCTCACCCGCTTCCACCAGCACGGCGATCACATCATTCACCTTCACGCCTTGCGTGCCGGCTGGCACCAGGATGCGGCCCAGAATGCCCTCATCCACCGCTTCCACTTCCATCGTCGCCTTGTCGGTTTCGATTTCGGCGATCACATCGCCGGCCTTGATCCGGTCACCTTCTTGTTTCAACCAGCGCGCCAGATTGCCTTCCGTCATGGTGGGCGAAAGCGCGGGCATCAGGATATTCGTTGCCATGATCTTTCCCCTTACCGCCGATAGGTGACGCTGCGCGCCGCTTCCACCACCTGTTCCAGGCGTGGCAGCGCGAGTTTTTCAAGATTGGCCGCATAAGGCATGGGCACATCCACACCTGTCACGCGCACCGGCGGCGCATCCAAATGGTCAAAGGCCGTTTCCATGATCTGCATGGCAACCTCTGCCCCGATGCCGGCGAAGGGCCAGCCTTCTTCCAGGGTCACAAGGCGATTGGTCTTACGCACGGAAGCCGCGATGGTTTCCGTATCCAAGGGCCGGATGGAACGCAGATTGATCACCTCAGCACTGATGCCCTGTTCCGCGAGCTTCTCCGCCGCCTGCATCGCCATGCCGACCATGGTGGAGAAAGCGACGATGGTAACATCGCTGCCTTCGCGTTCCACCTTCGCCTTGCCGATATCCAGCACGAAATCATCCGCTGTCGGGCATTCGAAGCTTTGCCCATAGAGGATTTCATTTTCGAGCACGATAACCGGATTGGGGTCGCGAATGGCCGCGCGCAACAGCCCCTTGGCATCAGCCGCCGACCAGGGCGCAACGACCTTCAAGCCCGGGCAATGCGCATACCAGGATGCATAGCATTGCGAATGCTGCGCCGCGACGCGTGAAGCCGCGCCATTCGGTCCACGGAAGACGATGGGGCAACCCAATTGCCCGCCGGACATATACAATGTCTTGGCGGCGGAATTGATGATCTGGTCAATCGCCTGCATGGAGAAATTGAAGGTCATGAACTCCACAATGGGCTTCAGGCCGGTAAAGGCCGCCCCCACCGCCATGCCGGTAAAGCCATGTTCGGTGATGGGCATATCCATCACGCGGCGCGGGCCGAATTCTTCCAGCAGGCCCTGGCTGATTTTATAGGCGCCCTGGTATTGCGCCACTTCTTCGCCAATCAGGAATACATCCGCATCAGCGCGCATCTCAGCCGCCATGGCATCACGCAAGGCTTCGCGCACCGTGATGGTCTTGGTCGGGCCCCAGTCCTTTTCAGGTGTTGCAGCACGCGGTGCAGCGGGCACGGATGCAGGCGCGGCAGCCACTGGCGCTGGCGCCGCAACCGGCGCCGGCGCGGCTTTCGCGTTGCCGGCACCGCCATCCAGTTCGGCAATCGCTGTATTCACCGCAACATTTTCGGTGCCTTCCGGCACAAGGATGGAGGTCAATACACCTTCATCCACCGCTTCCACTTCCATGGTCGCCTTGTCGGTTTCGATCTCGGCAATCACTTCGCCGGATTTCACGCTATCGCCGGCTTTCTTCAGCCAGCGGGCCAGCTTGCCTTCCGTCATGGTCGGGGAAAGCGCGGGCATCAGAATAACAGCACCCATTTCAGCCAACCTCCACCAGAATATCGGTCATCAATTCGCTCTCGGGCGGTTCCGGGCTTTCCTGCGCGAAATCGGCGCTGTCCTGGACAATCGCCTTAACCTCATCATCAATCACCTTGAGGTCCGCTTCCGTCACGCCGAAACCATCCAACAGCGCCTTCCGCGCCGTCTCAATGCAATCAGATGTTTCGCGCATTTTCTGCACCTCTTCGCGCGTGCGATACTTCGCCGGGTCAGACATGGAATGGCCGCGATAGCGATAGGTTTTCATTTCCAACAAATACGGCCCCTTGCCGGCGCGGCAATGCGCGACCGCGCGTTCACCGGCTTCACGAACGGAAGCCACATCCATGCCGTTCACCTGTTCACCTGGGATGCCCCAAGGCGCTCCATTCTGTGACAGGTCGCGCGATGCCGAAGCACGGTCCACGCTGGTGCCCATGCCGTATTTGTTGTTTTCGATGATGAAAATGCAGGGCAGCTTGAACAGCGCCGCCAGGTTCAGGCTTTCAAATACCTGGCCCTGGTTGGAAGCACCTTCCCCGAAATAGGTGACCGCGACCCGCCCATCCTGCCGATACCAATTCGCGAAAGCGAGCCCATTACCGAGCGAGACCTGCGCGCCAACAATCCCATGCCCGCCGTAGAAGCCCTTCTCCCGGCTGAACATATGCATGGACCCACCCTTGCCCTTGGAATAGCCGCCAATGCGCCCGGTGAGTTCCGCCATCACGCCGCGGGCTTCCATGCCGGTTGCCAGCATATGCCCGTGGTCGCGGTAGGAGGTGATCACCTGATCCCCTGGCTTCAGGCACATTTGCATGCCGACCACGACCGCTTCCTGGCCGATATAAAGGTGGCAGAACCCGCCAATAAGCCCCATGCCGTAAAGCTGGCCGGCCTTTTCCTCAAACCGGCGGATCAGCAGCATATCGCGATAAGCGCGGAGCAATTCTTCCCGCGAAAGGGACGGCGCTTTGGCTTTGCCGCGCCGCTTGCTGGCGGCTTCTGTGGCCTGGGGCATAGTGACCTCCTCATGGAGCTTAGCTTCCGGATACAATTAGCGCTTGGATTTCGCCAAATTCAAGCCTTGAAAAGCTAAAAAATCGTGTTTTTGCAATGCAATACTATAATTAACCGTATTTTAGTTAAGTATTTGTTTCGCCATGCTGAGGCGCGCGCAGGGCCGGGCCCGGTACAATAAGCAGGGAACCTTAAGGCCTGAAAAATCAGGAAACCGGGCGCGGCGCCCGCTGGTCAGTAAAGCCGGCGTTCCGGCCCATAGGGAAAGATCACTTCATCCCGCCCGACCATGTTCAGCAGGGAACGGGCGCGTTCTTCAAGCTGGTCACGGTCAAGCCTGTCGCCACGCAGCCCGGCCACGCGGCGTTCCATCGCATCCCGCTCGGCCTCTGCTTGCTGCAGGGCTGCCCGCGCCGACACGATATCACCCTGGCGCTTGTCGCGCGCCATCAGCCCGCGTTCGCCATGCACGGCATGCCAGCCGAAATAGCCCGATACCGCAAGGAACACGGCCGGCACCAGCACCCCCTTCAGGATGCGCTTGAAGATGGAAGGCAGCGCCATCAGCGCGATATCCTCGTGACTTGAAGTGATTCCTAAAGAATCCTTTCTTCGGTCACTTGTCCAGCACCAAATGCTAAAAGCCTGAAATTTTGCTCAGCCCCCGCGCCAGCCCTCGGCTTCCTTGACTTTGATCATATTGGGGGGCCCAGATGCCCGACAAGAAAAGCGCCCAACACAAGGCCGGAACCCGATGCCGCCCGCACCCCCTGAAATCAGCATCCTGATGGCCGCCCATAAGCTGCGGGCGGAAATCTCGGTAGCGGTGGCTTCCGTCTTTGCCCATGCCAGGGCTGCGGCGGTGGAGGTGATCATCGCCTCAGATGACGGCACAGATTACCGCGAATGCCTGCCCGCCGACCCCAGGCTGGTTTTCGCCCCGATTGGGCCGATAGCTTCCGGTGCGCCCGCCGCGCGCAACCGCGCGCTGGCTTTGGCCCGGGGCCAATTCGTCACCATGCTGGATGCTGATGATGCCTATGAAGGGGAAGCGCATGGCTTAGCGGCAGCATTGGCGCTGGCCCGCACCCAGGGTGCCGCGGTGATCCCAAGTATCATCCGCACCCCTGATGGCGCCGCGCTGCGCCGCGTGCCGCCGGCTGGCACCCAAAGCCTTGGCTGGCAGGAATGGCGAGAGGTCTTCGCGTCCCTGCATATGCTGCGGCCGCGCGCCAAGGCAGAGGGCTTCCGCCCCTTCCGGCTTATTGATGATGTGCTGTGGGATTTGCAGGGGCTGGCCGAAGCCGGGGGGCAGGCACCGGTCTGCAATGCGCTCGCCTATCGCTACCAGCTCCGCCCCGGTCAGCTGACTGAAGCGCGCGCCGACACCTTTGATGCCGATTACGCCGCAGCACTTGCGATGTTGCGCGAAACGCCCGGTGCCTTTGGTGCCGCCACACCGGAAGCGGCGCGCATCCTATGGCGCTGGCGCGCGATGAACCGTTGGGCCGAGCGCAGTGCCCAAGGCAAGCCGCGCTCGCTTGGGCATTATCACCGCCATGTCGCCGATTACCTGGCGCGACGCAGGGCTGGCGCTTAACGGCGCAGCACACCCCGTCCGGCATAACGCGCCGCCGGGCCAAGCCCTTGTTCAATCCGGATCAGCTGGTTGTATTTCGC
>Ga0194134_10001021_pt1 | contig 40035 bp, 30 predicted proteins | sample TA2KigOff0mmetaG_FD_148602 | JGI IMG/M metagenome (GOLD analysis project Ga0194134, IMG submission 148602) | Freshwater microbial communities from Lake Tanganyika, Tanzania - TA2015056 Kigoma Offshore 0m | ecosystem: Environmental > Aquatic > Freshwater > Lake | place: Tanzania: Lake Tanganyika... | reverse complement strand
CTTCCAATCGGAGCCGAACACATCCCGCACAAGAGAGTGTGCTCCAGCGGCGGCGATGATCACCCGCTGCAGGATCCAGGTGGCCTATGCGGCGGCCAGCAGCAGGCAGCCATTTCAGCTGATAAAAGTTCGCCCAGAGCACTAGCCCCGTAACCCTTTTGCAGGCCTGAAGTACGTGGTGATGATTGTTCCAGTCGATGCCGATGGAGATGAAGCTCCGCACGTCACTGAGCTTTGCGGGAGTAAGACGCAGCAATGCAATGGCAACATCACGTTCGGCCCGTTGAGGCTGGTGTCTCTGAGCTGCGAATCCACATGGCCCTGGTTACGGGGTCTATTTGCAACAGCGTGGGTTGATGCTTGTCATTCTTCTCGCCGGTGGTGACAAGAGCACCCAGGCGAAAGATATTAAATGTGCGCATGATCTCGCTCGTAACTTCAAGGAGAATGAATGATGGAGACCAAGACGGCACCATACGACGTTGCTGAGTTCCTGGAGACTCCTGAAGAGATGGCTGCGTATCTGGAGGCCTGTATTCAGGAATCAGACGGGGATGCCGCCTTCATTGCAAAGGCCTTGGGAGATATTGCTCGTGCCAAGGGAATGTCGCAGATCGCACGCGAGACAGGTCTGTCGCGTGAAAGCCTGTACAAGGCACTTTCTGGTGATCGGAGCCCAAGTTTTAACAATCTTAAAGGTCATTTCAGCCTTAGGTCTCCAATTGAGCGCCTCAGTGAAGGGGGGCGAAATAGTTGAAGAGGTGGTTGAGGTTGCATGAGTATTGGTGGTGCTGCTAGAGCCTGCGGGCATTTCCTGTGGTGAAGCGACACTTCGAACAAGCCCTTCGAGTGGACAGGCCGCCATCAGCCCTCAGCTTCGCCACCTGCGGCTCCTTGCCTGCCACTCAAGGGCAGCGTTATGCGACTGCGTTTTTGGGCTACGACTAATACAGGAAGATAAGCTGTTAGTGTTCGAAATCATGAAGCAACAACGCGCGTTTGAGCTTGTGCATGAGATTTGGGTTTCACTACAATTTCCACATCTCGCCCCAAGGCATTGAGAAAGCGAAACAATCGTGCGGTCGAAAAACCTGCTAATTTTCCATTGATTAATGCCGAGATTTTAGGTTGGTCAATTCCTAATGCCTCTGCTGCCTCAATTTGGGTCATTTGTTGAGTCGTAATAATACTGCTGATCCGCCGAGCAAGTTCTGCTTTAACCAGCAATTCGTCAGCATTTTCCAAACTCAAATCTGCAAACACGTTGCCGCTACTGGCTTGTACTCCAATTTCTTCAGTCATATTTTACTCTCCCTGGTGTTTGCTGTAGTTTTGTGAATAGTGTTCCTTGGCTCGTTTTAGTCTTGCTTCGATCAGGTCAACATCCTGATTAGGCGTAGCAATACCTTGCTTTGATTTTTTCTGGAAAGCGTGTAAGACGTAGACTACTCAGCCAGTTTTACAGTGTAGACGGCTCGATAAGTATCTCCGTCAAAATCTTCTACAATTTCCAGTACCCCGGTTCCCTTAAATCCCCTGAGTGGCTTGGCTGAGGGATGCTTTTCGCCACATTGAGCTAAGTACAATGCGTACCCAACGGTTTGCGAACATCCTCTGGGAACTCCTTTAGATCATCCAGAGAACTTCCGACCCATGCAACTGGCTTTGGCGATGCGTTCATGGTTCAAGTATGCTAGTTTTGGTATTGTCAATAGTCAGATTTCATCTGTTAGTGCCAGCCAGATAACACGGCACGGCAGCGGACGATCGAAAGCCGCTGGTGCTTAGTTCAAGAATGATTTCACCTAACAGGAATTGTTGTTCTTTTTTACTCTTCTCCTTTCTTCTCTTCTATGTTTTAAACTCAACTTGCGATCGCTAACTGACAACTCTTTTCCTCTTAGGCGATCTCCATAGTGGCCTGTCAATTAATTAATGAAATATAAGCTAGGCATAATGAAGGGAAAGCGATCACAATAAACTAATGCCTAAAAAATATATCATTGACTTAACTGAAGCAGAAAGACAGTCGCTTAGAAATTAGTTCAACTTTTCAATCTTGATAATCATTATCCTCTACGCAGCTTCACCGTGAGTGATGAAAGCGTAGATTATCTCTACTCAATTGATCGAGCTTAGTCACTCCCATCAATTTCATATCGCGCTCAATCTCAGTGCGCATATTACCTAAAGCACGCTCAACTCCTGCTTGCCCAGCAGAAGCCAGTGCATAAAGATAGAATCGCCCACCTGAACAGGCCTTAGCTCCAACAGATAGCGCTTTGAGCACATGGGTACCGCGTTGAATACCCCCTTCACAAATAACATCAATCTTATCCCCAACGGCATCACAAATTTCTGCGAGTTGATCAAAGGGACTGCGCGAACCATCGAGCTGACGGCCACCGTGATTTGAAACCATAATACCCGTACAACCAATATCAACGGCACGCTTAGCATCGTCCACACTCATGATCCCTTTCAGTGCAAACTGCCCGTTCCACTGTGCGCAGAGTTTTTCAGCATCATTCCAATTCATGGATTGATCTAGCATCGTTGAAAAATAATCGCCAACAGAGACGGCTAAATTCGTTCCCTCCGAGACATAGCCAGACAAATGTGGCATATCGAACTTTTCTTTTGTCAAAAAGTTCCAAGCCCATGCTGGGTGCGTCGCAAAACTCATTAAGGAGTCAAGGGTTAATTTGGGTGGCGAAGTAAATCCGGAACGCTTATCGCGTTCGCGATTACCACCAGTAATGGTATCGACGGTTAATGCCAACACATTAAAGTTCGCTGCTCGTGCGCGTTCAAGCAACGCATCATTCAAGCCGCGGTCTTTATGGAAGTAGAACTGAAACATCTTCGGCGTGTTTGCTATCTTTGCGATTTCTTCAACGGTGACAGTCGCCAGTGAAGATACCCCAAACATCGTGCCATATTCTGCAGCAGCCCGGGCAACCGCACGCTCTCCTTCGTGATGAAAAAGGCGTTGCAATGCTGTCGGGGCGCAGTAGATAGGTATGTCTAGTTTTTGCCCCATCACCTCAACTGAACATATCCACATTTCCACGCCGACAAGCACGTTTGGAATAAGATCGCAGTCTCCATAGGCTTCAGTGTTTCGCCGATAGGTCTGTTCATCATCGGCCGCTCCATCGATGTAATTAAAAATGGGTCCTGGTAGTCGGCGTTTCGCTAATTTTCGGAAATCCTGAAAATTGTGACAGTCATTCAATCTCATAAAATACCTCAGTGAGATTTATGTGTGTTCAGCTTATCGAGCAGCCCAGAGGGTTCGCGGTAAATGGCTTCATGTCGTCCTCGGAGTTCCTCATGCTGCCGGGCAACGTCGCCGTGAGCTTGGTGCTGCGATTTATGCTCGGCATAGGCTGCGTCGTGACCACTACGAATTCACCTCAATTACGACGTTGCTAATATGGGTGATCAAGGTGCGTCCATCAGAGGGCATGATTTTGACATATCCACTAGCGATGCAATATTCCACCGCAGATGACTCCAGAGTTTGACTTGGGAAATCAGTATCACCTTGACGTTTTCCAGATAATTAGTTGCATAGTGCTGGACGGTAGGCATAGACGTTTACCTCATTGATTAGATGTCATTTATTGACAATGTTAATGGACAGGGGGACAGAGTTGAGAATTTGCCTGTTCGTTTTGCCCAGCACTAACTCCTGGCTGAAAATCATCCCAAGTTTTACATACTTGCTCGTAGCATTGAGGTGGTGTAATAGGCAGGTTTTTCAGGTAAAAGAACGACGCTCCATCAAAAGACTCCAGCAATAACACCACCTCTGTCCTTGGTTGATAATTTTCCACAACTTCTAAGATGTGAGCAATCATAAAGTGATGGGACAGAATTGCAGTATCAGGAGCCGCTAACCAGGCATTTAGGAACGGTGCAAGGCGCGATCGCCCGATAAAATGAGTTTTGAATGATTCTCCAGCAACTCCCACCATCGGAGAATTCAGACTGCAAACGATCGCCCCGCGCTCTTGGCTGAGATGACCTGCCCAAGCGTTGTAGCCAATGACCAGCAAATTACTGGCAATAAAATCTTGATGCCAATCAGACCCATCGTTTGTTTCACTCATTTAGAGACCTCTGTGGGGACAGCTAATCCAGTTGATATTTAGGCTCAAGGAAGCTAGCAATTAGCAAGACAAATTAGAGGTCGCCTGGATTTGAGCACGACCCCATTGTCAATCGCTTTTAAGCACTGAAGTACTTCGCGGCAGGATGATAGATCACAAAACCAGTGGTTGATTGTTCGGGATAAAGCTGTTCGCTCTCATCGATCGACAAGCCAATGAGATCGCATCCCAATAACTGCAACTGTGGCACTTGATCGATCACCACGGGGCAAGCCGGATAGCCAAAACTATACCGGGAACCCTGATACCGCTGCGCTAACATATCGCGAATGTTATCTGGCTCTAAATCCCCATAGCCCAATTCTCGCCGAATCCTGGCATGGCTCCATTCTGCCAAGGCTTCCGCCAACTGTACAGCCATGCCGTGGAAGTAGAGATAATCGCTGTAGTTGTTGCCTTGATAGAGTTCCTGTGCTTTTTCGGTGGCAATTTCCCCCATCGTGACGGCCTGCATCGGCAAGACATCAAATTGATTATGTTCGATCGGGCGAATGAAATCAGCAATGCACAGACGACGCATCGATCGCTGGCGGGGGAATGTCCAAGTCACAAATGGCGTCGCCGTTTTCGGCGTTAACCCCTGCTCAATCACTGACGGATCGTAAACATGCACCGAATTACCCTCCGCCGCACAGGGGAAATAGCCATAAACTAGGGTGGGTTCCAACCATTGTTCAGTCCGAATTTTTTGCTTCCATTCTTCCAAGACTGGGTAAACCTTCGATGCCAGGAACCAATCATATTCCTCACGCGATTGGTCTTTCGGCTTACGGAATTGCCACTGTCCAGCGATCAGTGCTTGCAAATCCATGTACCAGAACAGGTCTTCTAAATCTAGATCGCCACTGTGAAGAATTTTTGTCCCCCAGAAGGGCGGTGCAGGACGTTCGATATCGATATCTATGGCTTCCGAACGTTGGGTATCGATGACGGTTGGTTGATCGGATTTCTGGTCATCACCATTGAGTTCGCGATCGAAGTCTTCGATCGCCTTGCGTCCTTTTTGATTAAACTGCGCAAATTCCCCTGTAAACCCTTCCGTATCGACCCAGCTATTCTGCTCTTTGGCGGGCATCAACCGATCCATAAAGGTCAAATCAGCAAACGCATCTTTGCCGTAAATCACCTGTCCTTGGTAAGTCTCTTGACAATCTCCGTAGACAAATTTAGGTGTGAGGGCGGCACCGCCCAAAATCACGGGCACTGTAATCCCTTTGGCATTAAATGCGGCGAGGTTTTCTTTCATGAATGCGGTGGACTTCACCAGCAAGCCACTCATCGCAATACAATCGGGGCGATGTTGCTCATAGGCTTCAACGATCGCCTCAATGGCTTGTTTAATGCCCAGATTGATGACCTTATAGCCATTATTGGTCAAGATAATATCCACCAAATTCTTCCCGATATCATGGACATCCCCTTTAACGGTGGCAATCAGGAATTTACCTTTACCGCGATCTTCGTCCTCTCCTTCGACTTTTTCCATGTAGGGTTCGAGGAACGCAACCGCAGCTTTCATGGTTTCGGCTGACTGCAATACGAAGGGCAGTTGCATTTGACCAGAGCCAAACAATTCCCCCACAACCTTCATCCCATCCAGCAGAAAGGTATTGATGATGACCAGTGGAGCATATTGTTTGAGCGCGATTTGCAAAGCAGCGTCTAAACCAATCCGTTCGCCATCAATAATATGTTGCTTCAACCGTGCCTCAATGGGTAAATCGGCCAAGCTAGCACTCGATCGAGCGTCTTTTGCACTCACCCCCTCAAACATCGTGGTGAGTTTACCGAGGGGGTCGTAGGTGCAGATATCACCCTCAAATTGCCGATTATCGTAAATTAAATCGCGACAAACTTGTTGGTGTTCTTCGGCAATTTTTGATAACGGCAAAATCTTGGCAGCCGAGACAATCGAGCCATCCATCCCAGCTTTCATCGCTTCATGCAGGAAGATGGAATTCAACGTAATCCGAGCGGCTGGGTTCAAACCAAAGGAAACGTTAGAAACCCCCAGCATAAAATGGACACCGGGTAGATTTTCCCGAATCAGCCGAATGGATTCGATCGTGGCTTTGGCATTTTCCCGATCCTCCTCAATCCCCGTGGAAATCGGTAGGGATAAGGTGTCATAGAAAATTTCATGGGGTGGAATCCCAAACGCGATCGCATCCTGATAAGCGCGTTGGGCGATCGCAAATTTTTTCTGGGCGGTTCGAGCCATTCCCTCTTCATCGATACAGCCGATGACCACCCCTGCGCCATAGTCCTTCGCTAATTGTAGGACTTTAAAAAATCGCTCCTCCCCATCTTCATAATTGGTGGAATTGAGCAAACACTTACCCCCGGCAACCTTCAAACCCGCTTCCATTTTGGTCCACTCGGTGGAGTCGAGCATCAATGGGAGTGTCGTATTCGTCACCAGTCGCGATACCAGTTCTCGCATATCCCGTTCGCCATCCCGCCCGACGTAATCCACGTTTACGTCCAGCATGTGCGCGCCTTCCTTGACCTGGGATTTGGCGATCGCCAATAAACCATCCCAATCATCTTCATTCAACAGGTCACGGACTTTCTTAGAACCACTCGCATTTAAGCGCTCGCCCACAATCAAAAAGGAATTATCCTGCTGATAGGTTTGGGCGGAATAAATGGAAGCTGCGGCTGGCGTGTAGGAGAGGGGCGATCGCATCTCTCCTGAGGTATTTTTTCGCACCGAACGCTCTTTCAATGGGGTCTGTTCGACGGCATCGGCTAGGGCTTTAATATGTTCTGGACGAGTACCGCAGCAGCCACCGACAATCTGCACGCCGTGTTCTGCAATGAACTGCGACATGGAAGTTTTAAATTCTAGCGGGGTCATTTTATAATGCGCCCGACCGCCAATATTTTCGGGTAGCCCTGCGTTGGGAATGCAGGAAATGGGAAATGGGGAATTTTCTGATAGATACTTGATATGAGCAGTCATCAAATCGGGACCCGTCGCACAATTCAGCCCCAAAATATCAATGGGGAACGGTTCCAAAATTGCCAGTACCCCAGAGATATCCGTTCCCACCAACATGGTTCCCTGGATTTCCATAGTCACGGACACCATTAAAGGCAGTCGCGAACCTTTTTTCGCAAACACCGCCTCAAAAGCACTCAGTGCCGCCTTAATTTGCAGAACATCTTGACAGGTTTCCACAATGAACAGATCGGCTCCCCCGTCATAGAGACCTTCGGCTTGCACCATGAAGCTGGCTTTTAGTTCATCGTAGGTAATGTGTCCGAGGGTGGGTAGCTTGGTTCCTGGACCGATCGAACCTGCAACAAATCTTGGTTTTTCGGGAGTCGTAAACTCATCCGCACAACTGCGCGCTAACTCTGCCGCTTTTCTACTTAGCTCGTAGGCGCGATCGGCGAGATCGTACTCTGCTAAGACTAAGGGGCTAGAACCAAAACTATCCGTCTCAATCACATCCGCCCCCGCTGCCAGAAAATCACGATGAACCTTCGCGACGGCTTCTGGCTTGGTGATGACTAAGTATTCATTACAACCTTCATATTCTGCTCCCCCAAAATCCTCGGCGGTCAAATTTTGGGATTGCAGATTAGTCCCCATCGCGCCATCAAAGACCAGGACTGGACGCTCTGAATTATGGAGCCGCTGAAGAAAGGAACTGTTTAACTGGAGTTTTGGAGTTTCAACACTTAGCATGGTGGTGGTTCGGTGGGAGTTAGGCTTCCTCCGCCAGTCTTTTTAACCGCAAAGCAAGTCAGACTGGGGCGTTGAGGAGAATGATAAAGATTATCATTCTCAAATTTAACATGAAATGTAGCATTTTGTCCATAGACCCACTGCACCCGGCCCTTTGGAGTCTTTTCGTTGAGTTAAAAGAGGGGTGGGCTGTGTGGCAGGCTAACGTTGGTGCAGCGGATTACTGCCTCGATCGAGTGCCGAGTTCGAGTCCACTGCAACCGCGTATCGCTGTGGAACTGCCTTGGGATGAAAATCGATCAGATCGGATTGTTCACAGGATGATCGATCTGTGTCCTAGTTCCGATCGTGTCAAAACCTTGGCACTATCGAGAATCGGAAATTAAGTATATTACATTAGTGTTGACGTAGCGTGAAACCGACGCATAACCACCCCAATGCAGCGGACGAACAGGGTCTTTGCGCTTCGGTTCAGGTTTTCTCGTCGCCGCTGATTGGGAACGTTAGCTCAAGGGCTTACTCCACACTCTTCAACAGAACGGAACGGTCCGCCCAGGTATTGCCTGGAAGTTAAGCAACGTTGCCAGAAGCCGGCCGGGTAGTGTTTTCCTTGGACCCTTGCCCAGCGATGGCGATGTCAGGGTGAGGGTGTATCTGATGTGGCCGGCGGCGCGCTGCCATGAATCCAGCTCTGCGGAGGTGCCCTGTGGGTCCGGCAGCAGCGGCAAGGCCGCCCGGTGCAAGGTCTCCGTGATCCGCCGGGCCAACAACAGCGCCACGGTGGCGGTGACGAACCCCGAGGGCCAGAAGCGTCAGTTCCTGTTCGTGAAGGGCAAGGCCGTCGTGTCCGATCAGCCCGAATCGCTCACGGTGCAGCGGCGCGGCGATGTGTCGGTAGGATCCTTTTTCTGAGCCTCCCTTGCCTGGACGTTCATGACGAAGCTTGATTTCGCCTGGGCATTGACGGGGTATGTCCTGGTCAGCTTTGTCCTGTTCCTGGCCACCTCCTTCACCACGCTCGGCTGGATTCTTTTCTTTCTGCTCCTCCTGCCGATCTATGCCGTGATCGTGCTGGCGAGGTGGCTGACCCTTGGGCGGAACCATGGCGATCGCGTTCGCACCAGGATCTGGATCTGGTCCGTCGTTCTGGTGCTGCAGATTGCAGTCCTTCTGACGTCTCCGGGCAACTGCTATGGCTGGAGTCAGGGGGATCGCTGCTACTCCAACCTTCAGATCGTCATGGGACAGGCCCCGCGGACCGGACCCAGCAAGCTGGCGCGGTGGAAGCCCGTGGAGAACAGCTTCCACCTGTTCATCCTGGCCTATGGAGCCTCCCTGGCTCTGGCGGTGTCGCTGACGGCTGCCAGGGGAAATGACGGGTGATGAAGCGTTCCATCGGCCGTCCGCCCAGTGTGTGGATCACCCAGGTTCTTTTTCTCCTCTCCCTGATCGGCTTCGGGGTTGCCTTCCTGGGCGCTCTCTTCAGCTGCTTTTCGGGTGGACCGTCCCCGCGTTGTCCCGCGTCCGTCACGCCCACAGACGTCCTGACGAGCCTTCTGGTGCTCGTTCTGGCGGGCCTGACGTTCTGGGGGTTGCAGAGACGACGACGCTACGGCCAGTGGCTGGCGGTCACCCTGTTGATCGCTGCGATGGTCGTCGGTGTGGTCGAGAGTCCGCTGCCCAGAGCACTCGGCGTGCTGCTGCTCTCCCTGTTCCCCGGTGGTGGCGGTCTACCGGACCCTCTCCTGCCCTGCGGCCATCCGTTCGGCGGGATGACCTATCTCTGTGGCCATTCCAGTTATCCGGCCCTGGCCTGGAGGATCAGCGCCGATCTGCTCCCGTCCCTGCTTCTGGGTGTTCTTGCCTGGCGGCTGCTGGGCAGCAAGGCCGCCAGACAATTCTTCGGCCAACGAAGTACCTTGTAGCCCCTCGGACCTTCACACCTCCGCCAGCACCTTTTCCTCCTCCTCCACGCTCACCACCCGCCCGACATCCTCGAAGCCATCGATCTGGTCGAAGTTGAGGTAGCGGTAGAGCTGGTCGGAGAGGGGATCGATCTTGGCCGCCGCGATCTCCAGGTACTCGGCCGGGCTGGGAATGCGGCCCAGCAGGGCGCACACCGCCGCCAGTTCGGCGCTGCCCAGGTACACCTGGGCGCCGTTGCCGAGGCGGTTGTTGAAATTGCGGGTGCTGGTGGAAAACACGGTGGTGTTGTCCTCCACCCGGGCCTGGTTGCCCATGCAGAGGGAACAGCCGGGCAGCTCCATGCGGGCGCCGGCGGTCTCGAACTTGGCGGTGTAGCCCTCGGCCCGCAGCATCTCGTCGTCCATGCGGGTGGGCGGGCAGACCCACAGCCGGGCGGCGCTGGTGCCGGCCCCGTCCAGCACCGTGGCGGCGGCGCGGTAGTGGCCGATATTGGTCATGCAGGAGCCGATGAACACCTCATCGATCCGGTCGCCGGCCACCTCGCTCAGCAGCTTGACGTTGTCGGGATCGTTGGGGCAGGCCAGGATCGGTTCGCTCAGTTCGTCCAGGTTGATGTCGATCACCGCCGCGTACTCGGCGTCGGCGTCGGCCTCCATCAGCACCGGATCGGCCAGCCAGGCCTCCATCGCCTTGATGCGGCGCGCCAGGGTGCGGGCATCGCTGTAGCCCCGGGCGATCATGTTGCGCATCAGCGCCACGTTGCTGCGCAGGTACTCGCTCACCGTCTCGACGCTCAGCTTGATCGTGCTGCCGGCGCAGGAGCGTTCGGCGGTCGCGTCCGTCAGTTCAAACGCCTGCTCCAGCTTCAGATCGGGGAGCCCTTCGATCTCCATGATCCGGCCACTGAAGATGTTCTTCTTGCCGGCCTTCTCCACCGTCAGCAGGCCCTGCTGGATGGCCACGTAGGGAATGGCGTTGACCACGTCCCGCAGGGTGACGCCCGGCTGCAGGGAGCCGGAGAAGCGCACCAGCACCGATTCGGGCATGTCGAGCGGCATGGCGCCGATGGCGGCCGCGAAGGCCACCAGGCCGGAGCCGGCCGGGAACGAGATCCCGAGCGGGAAGCGGGTGTGGCTGTCGCCGCCGGTGCCCACCGTGTCCGGCAGCAGCAGGCGGTTGAGCCAGCTGTGGATGATGCCGTCGCCGGGCCGCAGGGCGACGCCGCCCCTGGAGCTGATGAAGTCGGGCAGCTCGGCGTGGGTCTTGAGATCCACCGGCTTGGGGTAGGCGGCGGTGTGGCAGAAGCTCTGCATCACCAGATCGGCGGAGAAGCCCAGGCAGGCCAGCTCCTTCATCTCGTCGCGGGTCATGGGCCCGGTGGTGTCCTGGCTGCCGACGCTGGTCATCAGCGGTTCGCAGCTGGTGCCGGGGCGCACCCCCGCCAGGCCGCAGGCCTTGCCCACCATCTTCTGGGCCAGGGTGAAGCCCTTGCCCGTGTCGAGAGGGGCGACCGGCCGGATGAAGGCCTCCGACGGGGGCAGGCCCAGCTGCAGCCGCACCTTGTCGGTGAGGGAGCGGCCGATCAGCAGGGGGATGCGCCCGCCGGCCCGCACCTCGTCGGCGATGGTGCTGGGCTTGAGTTCGAAACGGGCCACCACCTCCCCGGCCCCCGGCTCGCCCGCGGCCCGCTCGATCGTGCCGGCGTGGGGCCGGATCGTGATCACGTCGCCGCTGTTGAGCCCGCTCACGTCGCACTCGATCGGCAGGGCGCCGGAGTCCTCGGCGGTGTTGAAGAAGATCGGCGCGATCTTGCCCCCGAGCACCACCCCGCCGCTGCGCTTGTTGGGCACATGGGGGATGTCGGTGCCGATATGCCAGAGCACCGAGTTGATCGCCGATTTGCGGGAGCTGCCCGTGCCCACCACATCGCCCACATAGGCCAGCGGATGGCCCTTGGCCTTCAGTTCGGCGATCAGGCCGAGCCCTTCGGGCATCCGCGTCTCCAGCATCGCCATCGCGTGCAGGGGGATGTCGGGGCGGGTGGTGGCGTGGGTGGCCGGCGAGAGGTCGTCGGTGTTGGTCTCGCCCGTCACCTTGAACACCGTGACGGTGATCGCCTCCGGCAGGGGCGGCCGGGCATGGAACCATTCCGCCGCCGCCCAGCTGTCCACCACCTGGCGGGCCAGGTGGTTGGTCTCGGCCAGCTCCAGCACGTCGTGGAAGGCGTCGTAGACGAGCAGGGTGCGGCTCAGCCCCCGGGCCGCCTCGGCGGCCACGTCCGCCTCCGGGCAGGAGAGCAGCTCGATCAGGGCGCCGACGTTGTAGCCGCCGATCATGGTGGCCAGCAGGCGCGTGGCCTCCAGGGGGCTCACCAGGGGGCTCGTGGCCGTTCCCTTGGCGATCCCGCTCAGCCAGCCGGCCTTCACATAGGCGGCCTCATCCACCCCCGGCGGAATCCGTTCGCTCAGCAGGTGCAGCAGGAAGGACTCCTCGCCGGCGGGCGGCTGCTCCAGCAGCTGGGTGAGGGCCTGGGCCTGGGGGGCGGTGAGCGGCAGGGGCGGCACGCCCAGGGCCTCGCGGGCCGCGGCGGCCTCCCGGTAGCTGGGCAGCAGTTCGGAGGCCGACAGGGGGGCGGAGCTCGGGGAGACGGACATATGGACGCAGGACCGCATGGGCATCCCATCCATTGTTCTTCCCCGCGGGTCCGCCCTCTGGTGACGACGGCTGCAGAAGTTGGCGCTGGCATCGGTGCCGCCAGTTCGTAGGCTGGGGGGTCTGACCATTCCCGCCGGCCGCCGCGCATGATCCCCACCTCCGATCTCCATGTGGTGGAAACCCGGCCGCTGGTGCCGCCGGCCGTGCTGCACGCGGAGCTGCCCCTGTCGGAGCAGGCGGCCCGCACCGTGCAGCAGGCCCGGGAGCGGATCAAGGCCATCCTGCACGCCGGCGACCAGCGGCTGCTGGTGATCGTCGGCCCCTGCTCGGTCCACGACGTGGCCGCCGCCCGGGAGTACGCCGAAGCCATCGCCCAGGCCCAGCGCCGCCACCGGGACGAGCTGGAGATCGTGATGCGGGTCTACTTCGAGAAGCCCCGCACCACCGTGGGCTGGAAGGGGATGATCAACGACCCCCACCTCGACGGCAGCTACGACATCAACACCGGCCTGCGCCGGGCCCGTTCCCTGCTCCTGCACCTGGCGGAGCTGGGCCTGCCGGCCGCCACCGAGGTGCTCGATCCGGTGGTGCCCCAGTACCTCGCCGACCTGATCAGCTGGACCGCCATCGGCGCCCGCACCACCGAGAGCCAGACCCACCGGGAGATGGCCTCGGGCCTGTCGATGCCGATCGGCTTCAAGAACGGCACCGACGGCAGCGCCGCCACCGCCATCAATGCCATGGAGGCGGCCGCCCGGCCCCACCATTTCCTGGGCATCAACAGGGAGGGCCAGGCCGCGATCGTGTCCACCACCGGCAACCCGGACGGCCACCTGGTGCTGCGGGGCGGCAAGAGCGGCACCAACTACCACGCCGAGGCGGTGGAGGCGGCGGCGGCCCTGCTGGCCAAGGACGGCCTGCCGGCCCGGCTGATGGTGGACTGCAGCCACGGCAATTCCAACAAGGACTACCGCCGCCAGGGGGAGGTGCTGCGCCAGGTGGCCGAGCAGGTGCGGGGCGGGTCCGTCCACGTGATGGGGGTGATGCTGGAGAGCCATCTGGTGGAGGGAAATCAGAAGATCTCCGCCGACCTGGCCTCGCTCACCTACGGCCAGAGCATCACCGATGCCTGCATCGATCTGGCCACCACCCTGGATCTGCTCGTCGAGCTGGCCGAAGCGGTGCGCCAGGCCCAGGCCCGCAGCCTGGCCCTGGCCTGAAGGGCTCCACTCTTCTCCAGGACAGGCCATTCAGCACTCGAAAGGTGAGAGTGCTGATCCGATCTTCTGCAACAGAGTGTTCCTGGTGAACAGCTGACTGGCGTGCCCTGGGTACGTTTGGGACCAGCAAGATCGTGGTGGGCTGCTGATGACCTATCTCCTGCAGTTCTGCGGGTTGTCCGACCCCTTGCAGCTCTTCTATCTCGAACAGAAGTCCGTCACCTCCCCCGCCGGCGGCCCACCCGCTCCCGGCCCGATCTATGGCGGTTTCCGCCCCTTCCAGCTCGACGACCTGCTGGGCTGGGCCCTCGACACGGCCCGGGGCCGCTGCTGGGACGGTGAGGCCATCCAGCTGCTGGTGATCGATGTCTGGATGGAGCGGGCCGATGTGATCCGCCAGTGGCAGCTGCGGCTGCGGGAGGAGCCAGCCGAGCGTGTGCTGGTGGCCGGCATCGGCACCCAGCGCGACTGGGAGCTCCGCTGCGAGCAGCTTCTGCGGGCCTGAGCTGCTGGGGCGCCCCTCAGTCGCCCTCGAGGCCGAACAGCTGCCGCATGCGCTCCAGGATCGAGGTCTGGCGGCGGGCCGCATCCGGCGAGGAGAGTTTCTCCAGTTCGGAGCGCCGCTGGCCCACGATCGCCGCCAGCGCCTCCAGCACCCCGGCATCGTCCTCCACCAGGGGCATGAAGTCGTCCCGCTCCACCTCCAGCAGCACACATTCTCCCCGTGAGCGCACCGTGGCCGTGCGGGGTTCGCCGGTGCAGACCCTCATCTCCCCGAAGATCTGATCCCGGCCCAGCACCGCCACCGAGCGCCCCAGGGGGAGCCGTCGGCCTTGAACACCTCCACCTCGCCAGCCACCACCTGGAACAGGGCCTCCCCCTCTTCCCCCTCGGCCACGATCGTTTCGCCGGAGCCGAAGCGCAGGCAGCGCACCTCCGAGGCGAGTCGGTTCACCTGCTCGGGGTCCAGCTGGGCGAACAGCCAGCTGCGCCGCAGCAGCTGCGCCGACAGCGAGGCATCCACGCCGGTGGGGTGGGACGGATCGCGCTGGGTCTGGCGGCGCTTCAGTTCCCGCACCGGGTAGGGCAGCTCCCAGCCCTGCCGCTCCAGGGCGTACCAGATCTGCTCCAGCAGTTCGCCGCGCAACCGCAGCCGATCGCCCTCCGACGGCCCCCGCTGGTACCCCTGCAGCTCGTAGCGGATGCGGGAGTCCTCGTAGGCGCTGATCAGCACCTCCGGCTCGGGGTCGACCAGCACCAGGGGGTTCTCGGCCATCACCCGCAGCAGCAGCTGGCGCGCCCGGGCCGGCGGGATCTCGTAGCCCAGGGCGATCTCGAAACGGTTCCCCACCGGCTCGTGCTGGCTGAAGCGCCGCATCGGGTTGTCCGCCACCAGCCCAGGGCCTCCGGGCACTCCAGGGCCAGCCAGCCCAGCAGGCCGATCAGGGCGTAGGCGGTGGCCAGCTCGTCGACGGCGCCGAGCCACTGCACCCCGGCCGGCCGGGCGGTGCCGCCCAGCACGCCCCACAGCAGCACGGCCAGCAGCGGCAGCAGCAGCGGCGGTGGCGGCAGCTGGAAGCGGCGGGTGGCCAGCCGCAGCCCCAGCAGGACCGCCGCCAGGGCCAGGCCGATGAGGATCCGCTCGATCGGTCCCATCAGCTCAGCACCCGCCACAGCCCGGCCACCGCCAGGGGCACGCTGATGTTGTCGATGCCCAGCAGGGCCCACTGCTCCAGCCCCGTGGCCACCAGGGCGATCAGGGCGATCGAGGCCGGCGCCGGGCCACCGCCCAGCAGCCCCAGGGCCAGCAGCACCAGCAGGCTGGCGATCCCCATGGCGGCGGTGCCCGCCAGGGAACGTCGCTCGCCGAACACCGTCCAGCTCGGTGACGGGATCAGCGGGCCGAGCAGACCGGCCAGGCCGTCACCGAACGCCATCACCAGCACCCCTGCCGCCACCGTGTCGGGGTGGGCGGGCCACCAGAGCCACAGCAGCAGGGTGATCGAGGCGCCGTAGGCGACCGTGCCGTAGCTGTGCCGCTCCACGTCCTCGATCGCCGGCAGCACCCGCACCCGGTGGTTGAGGGCGGCCAGCAGGGTGATGGCGGCGGCGGCGGGCACCGCGATCAGCCGCTCGACACCGAAGGCCCAGGCGATCAGCACCACCGGCCCGGCTCCGATGTGCACCAGCTTGCGGCTCCATTCCCGCTGCCCCGGCCAGCGGCGGCGCAGCAGCAGGGCGCCGGCGCTGAGCAGGGCCAGCCAGAGGGCCACGGCCAGTACACCGGTGAGCCGGGCCAGGTCGTCATGCTCCGGTGGAAGGACCAACGCCAGCAGGGAAGCTTGGGTCAGGCGGCCTGGTGAAGGTTGCTCATCAGGCGCAGTTTCATGATCGCCTTGGCCTCCAGTTGGCGCACCCGTTCGCGGGAGACGTTGATCTGACGGCCGATCTCGGCGAGGGTCAGCGGTTCGGCGCCCTCAAGGCCGAAGCGCAGCCGCAGGATCTTCTGTTCCCGTTCGTTCAGCTGGGAGAGCCAGGCGCCGAGGTGCTCCTTCTGCAGATGGCGGTCCATCGAGTCGAAGTGCTCGTTGCTGGCTGGATCCGCGATCAGCTCGCCCAGGGTGCTGCGATCCTCCTCGCCACGGGCGTGGGCGTCGAGGGAGGCGCAGGGGGCGCTCTGGGTCATCAGTTCCTCGAGCTCCTCCGGCTGCATGCCCATGGCATGGGCCAGCTCCAGCCGGTTGGGCTGGCGCCCGAGCCGGTGGGAGAGTTCGCGGGTGATCCCCCGCATCTTCGAGAGCTTCTCGCTGATGTGAATCGGCAGGCGAATCGTGCGGGCACTGTTATCGATGGCGCGCGTCATGCCCTGGCGGATCCACCAGTAGGCATAGGTGGAGAACTTGTAGCCCATGGCGGGGTCGAACTTGTCGACGGCCCGCTCCAGGCCGATCGCCCCTTCCTGGACGAGATCAAGCAGTTCAAGACCCTGGTTCTGATACTTCTTGGCGACGCTCACCACCAGCCGCAGGTTGGCGGCCATCATGCGGTCGCGGGCCCGTTGGCCCATGCGCAGCTGGCGCCTCTGGCGGGCGGTGAGTTCACCGTCGACGAGGGCCTGGAGCTTCTTGCCCGCCTGGACGTGGTGGGCGAGTTCGATTTCCTCAGCCGGTGTAAGAAGCGGCACACGGCCGATTGTGCTGAGATACCAACCGATGGAGTCGGCGCTGATGCGCCCCCCCTGGCGGGCCGCGGTCTTGGCTGTGGCTGTTGGCTTGGAACTGACTGAACCGCCGCTGGAATTCGCCCTGCTGGACGAAGCCCCATCTGCGCTGCTTTTCAGCAGCGAGAGGGCGGAATGCAGAGGTGTCCCCATCACCCCAGGCTCCCGAATGAATTTGGCCGAAATTTAGCACCGCGGGAAGGTTGAAACCCGAATCCAGCGGAAGAAAGTATGTATTTTGACCCAAGGATGTGGCTTATGTCGTGATGGCTACGCTTTGGGCTCGGGTACAAGCCCACCGCGCCAGCGTTCCATCAGCAGCTTCTGGGTCAGTTTCGGCTCACCGGAGTGCTGACGCTGTGCAAAGTGTCCATCACTGTGCATGTGCCAGGCGCCCATATCGGTGAGGTAAAGCTCAAGCAAGGCTTCGATCTGCTGCTGGAGCTTCGGGTCCTCGATCGGCGCCACCGCCTCGACCCGCCGGTCGAGGTTGCGGGGCATCCAGTCGGCGCTGCCGAAGAACATCTCCGGCTGGCCGCCATTGGCGAACCAGAACAGCCGGGAATGCTCCAGGAAGCGACCGATGACACTGATCACCGTGATGCCCTCGCTGACCCCTTCGAGCCCGGGCCGCAGCGAGCACATGCCGCGGATGATCAGCTCGATCCGCACCCCGGCGGCCGAGGCTTCGTAGAGAAGGGCGATGATCGCCGGGTCAACCAGGGCATTCATCTTGGCCTTGATGTGTCCGCCGCGACCGGCCTTGGCATGGTCGATCTCCCGCCGGATCAGCCCCTCCATCCCCTTGCGCAGGGTGACGGGCGCCACCAGCAACTTGCGGAAACTCTGCTGCTTGGAGAATCCGGTCAGGTAGTTGAACAGTTCCACCAGATCCTGGCCGAAGTCCTCCCGGGCCGTCAGCAGACCGACGTCGGTGTAAAGCGAGGAGGTCTTGGAGTTGTAGTTGCCGGTGCCGATGTGTGCGTAGCTGCGCAGGGATCCCTTCTCGCGCCGCACCACCAGCAGCACCTTGGTGTGGGTCTTGAGCCCCAGCACGCCATACACCACATGCACCCCGGAGCGTTCCAGCTGGCGGGCCCACTGGATGTTGTTGTCCTCGTCGAAGCGGGCCTTGAGCTCCACAAGGGCCATCACCTGCTTGCCGTTCTCGGCGGCGCGGATCAGGGAGGCCACCACCGGCGAATCCTTCGACGTCCGGTAGAGGGTCATCTTGATGGCCAGCACCGAGGCATCGGCGGCGGCCTGGCTGAGGAATTCCTCCACCGAGGTGGAGAAGAGGTCGAAGGGATGGTGCAGCAGCACATCGCCCCGCCGGAGAACCGAGAAGATGCTCTCGAACTCCTCCTGCTTGATCGAACCGTCCTCCATCTGGCTGCGCTGGGCCCGCACCAGGGCCGGCGCCGTGCGTCCCTTGTGGGGGGCGTCCCGCAGCTGGCTGAGGGGGATCGCCATCAGGCTCATCAGGTCGTCGAGGCCCAGGGGGCCGTTGGTGCGGTAGACGTCGGCGGGTTCCACGTCGGTGCCCTCCATCAGCAGGTGCACCACCTCCTCGGGCATCTCGTCGGCCACCTCCACCCGCACCACCTCGCCGCCCACCCGGCGCTTGCGCAGGCCCTCCTGCAGGGCCTCCATCAGGTCGTCGGCCTCCAGATCCCGCAGCTCCAGGTCGGCGTCCCGGGTGATCCGGAAGAAGTAGTGCCCCTCGATGGTCATGCCGGGGAACAGCCAGCGCAGATTGAAGGCCACCAGCTGCTCGAGCGGAACCGCCGTGAAGCCCGGGGTGGGCACGACGCCGCTCAGCTCGGTGGGGATCGGCACGAACCGCGGCAGGATCTTCTGGGGCACCTTCACCCGGGCGAACTGCTGGCGGCCCGTGTCCGGGTCCCGGATCAGGGCCGCCACGTTCAGGCTCAGGTTGCTGAGGAACGGGAACGGGTGGACCGGATCCACCGCCAGGGGGGTGAGCACCGGAAAGATCGCCTTGCGGAAGTAGTCGTCGGCCCAGGCCTTCTGGGCCTCGTTGAGCCGCAGGTAGTCGAGCAGCTGGACCCCGTACTCGGCCAGATGGGTCTTGAGGGAGTGGCGGTAGTGCTGCTGCTGCATCTCCAGGAGCGGCCGCAGCTTCGTCTGGATCGCCTCCAGCTGCTCCTGGGGCGTCAGGCCGTCATCGCTGCGGCCGGTGACCCCCGCTTCCAGCTGGGACTTCAGCGAAGCCACCCGCACCATGAAGAATTCGTCGAGGTTGTTGCTGAAGATGGCGCTGAATTTGGCCTGCTCCAGCAGCGGCGTGTGCTCATCGAGCGCCAGGGCCAGCACCCGGCGGTTGAACTCAATCCAACTCAGCTCGCGGTTGATGTAGAGCTCGGGGGCGACGACCGGCTGCGACGACATACGGCGGGGCTCCGCGAGCATCAGAAAAGGCAAGGTAGCAATGGCGATCCCGCCGTCAGGGTGTCGCCTCTGCTTGACGGTGGGATCCTGCCGCCACCAGCCACACCACGACGGCCATCAGCAGAATCCCCAGCCAGAACGGACTGCGGCGGCCGATGGTCTCGTAGGCCAGCCCCGCCAGGGGTGGGCCGAGGAAGCTGGCCAGGCTCTGCAGTCCCTGCAGGCTGCCCAGGGCGGCGCCCTGGCCGCTGTCGGCGAGGCGCCGTGACACCAGGCTGCGCAGGCTCGGGGTCACCAGGCCGGTGCCCAGGGCCAGGATCGCCACCGCCGTGAACTCCAGGGGCACGGCGTTGCCCTGATCCGCCAGGGGCACCAGCAGGAAGCCCGCCATGACGCAGCCCAGCCCGATCTGGGTGAGGCGCCACTCCCCCAGCCGCTGCACCAGCGGACCGATCAGGCCCCCCTGCACCACCGTGGCCACCACGCCGACCACCAGGAAGGCGCCGGCCGACAGTCCCGGGCCCCAGCCGAAGGCCTGCTTGAAGTACAGCACCAGCAGGGCGGTGAAGCCGCTGAACCCCAGGAAGAACAGGAAGAAGGCGGCGCAGAGGCGGCGCACCCTCGGATCGGCGAACATCCGCTGCAGCTGGCCGAAGGGCTGCAGCTCCCAGACCCTGGGCAGGGGCAGCCGCGCCTGGGGCGGATGGGTTTCCGGCAGCAGGGTCACCACCACCACCAGGTTCAGCGCGGCGAAGCCCACGGCGAGCAGCAGCGGCAGGCTGACGTTGATGCGACCCAGCAGGCCCCCCAGGGCCGGGCCGAGGATGAACCCCAGCCCGAAGGCCACGCCGATCAGGCCGAAGGCCCGGGCCCGCCGTTCCGGCGTCGAGATGTCGGCCAGCACGGCCGCGGCGGTGGCGGCGGTGCCGCCGCTCACCCCGTCGATCAGGCGGGCGGCGAACAGCAGGGCCAGGGGCAGGCCGGCGGCGGCGGCCTCGGGCCAGACGCGGCCCCAGGGCAGGATCACGGTGACGGCGAACAGCCCCAGGCCCAGCACCGAGCCGGCCACGCAGGCGGTGATCACGGGCTTGCGGCCGTAGCGGTCGCTGAGGGCTCCGATCAGGGGGGTGAAGGTGAACTGGGCGATGGCGTAGCTGCCGGCCAGCAGGCCCAGGGTGCGGCCATCGGTGGTGAAGTCCGCGAGCAGGAACGGCAGCAGTGGGAAGACGATGCTCTCTCCCAGCCGGTCGTTCAGCAGCGTCAGGAAGGCGCAGAGGAGGGTGGAGGGGCGCGAGAGTCGCACGGCCGGGCGCCGGGGATCGGTGCACCCTCCCATGCCGGGGTCACCCGCCCCGTCGACGGCCCAGGACCCCCTTGATCCGGTGCTTGGCCCTGGCGACGGCCGTGCGCAGGGCCTGCCGCAGGGCGGCGGAGCGCGGCTGGGGGGCCCGGTACTCCTGATGGAACGAGGGCGGGATCCCCCGCAGGCCACCGATGCGGCGGCAGGGGATCGGGTAGGGGCTGGACGGGGCGGCCCTGCCCTGCTGGTCGAGCTCCTCCAGCAGACGGCGCCACAGCAGGTAGCTGGCGTCGGCGTTGTAGTGGCCGCTGACGAGCTCCCGGGCCGCCGTCGAGCAGCGCCGCCAGAGGGCCGGATCGTCGGCCAGCCGCCCCAGGGCAGCTGCGGCCTCCTCGGGATCCTCTGACACCAGCAGGCCGGTGCGGCCATCGTCGACCAGCTCGGGGATGCCGCTGGGGATGCGCCGCACCACGGGGACCACCCCCGCCGCCATCGCCTCCAGCAGGGCGATCGGCAACCCCTCGAAGTCGGACATCAGCAGGATGGCCTGGGCATCCAGCAGCCGGGCCTTCACCTGCTCGGGGGGCAGCGATCCGGTGAAGTCGATCGCCGCGGCGAGGCCGGCCTCGGCCACCTGCCGTTCACAGTCCCCCCGGGCATAGCCATCGCCGATCAGGGTGGCGCGGATGGAGGCCTTCGACCGGCAGGCCTGGATCAGCGTCCGGATCACCAGCAAGGCGCGCTTCTGATGCTCCCAGATCCTGCCGCTGAACACCACCCGGAAGGGAACGGGGCGGAAGTGCGTCGCCGTCGCCGGCACCTGCACGCCGTAGGGAATCACCCGGGCCGGCCGATCGATGCCCCTGGCGGCGCAGGCCTCGCGGATGTGGCGGGACACGCAGACGAGCTCACTCCCCTGGCGGGCGCCCCCGAAGGCCGCCACGGTCGCCCAGTAGTCGGGATCATCCGAATGCAGGGTGAGCGCCCAGGGCAGCCCCCGGCGGCCGGCCTGGGCCGCCGCCGCGTAGTGGGCCGGCTTGCACTGGGGCAGGAACACCGTGGGCCGCCAGTGGTTGAGGAAGGCCAGGGTGTCCCGGGCGTCCGCTTCAAGGCTGGCCCGCCTGGGCGTGGCGAACACCTCGATGCCCTGGCGCCGCAGCGCCTGGAACAGCGGCGGTTCGCCACGGCCTTCCGCGCTCCCTTCGCTGCTTCCTGCGCCGGGGGCGATCAGGAAATGGATGGCGACGCTGACACCATCGGCCGCCAGTCGTCGGGCCAGTCCCAGCACCCAGGTGGTGACGCCGCTGATGTCATCCGCCTGGCTGTAGTGGGCAAAGGCGACGCGCAATGACCACCCAGGGCTGCCGGGCCCAACGATAGTCGCGGCCACCGGGCCGGCCCTGGTTCTGGCGTTTCAGCTGGTGGGCCAGCGCAGGTAGCGGCGGCGAAGTTGCGGCGACTGCAGCAGCCGCGCGTACAGCCCCAGGCGCAGGGGGCCGTGCACGATCCGGATCAGCAGCTTTTCCGCCAGCGACGGCTTGTAGCGCCAGAGGTATTCGTAGAGAATCCAGTCCCAGCCGCCGCTGGTGGCCACGGCATGCCAGTGCCAGGCCGGCTTCGGCCGGGTGATCCGCAGCACCGAGGCGATGGCGGAGGAGTATTCCGCGAAGCGGAGTCGTTCCTGGCCGCGGCTGACGGTGCTGCGGGTGGTGCCGTCGTGGCAGCGGAAGCCGGAGAGGGCCTCGGCGTCGAAGGCCACGGTGCCACCCATCCGCATCAGATAGTGGCTCCAGAACAGCCAGTCGCCGGTGCAGCGCCGGCCGGCGGTCAGCGGTCCCAGGGCGCGGAGGGTCGCGGCATCGGGCTTGCGGAACACCACGCCACTGGCATTGGCGAGGACGTTGGCCCGGTCCATGTAGGTGCGACACAGCTGCGACCCCTCGAGGGTGAAGGAGTGCTGCCAGCGTTCGGCGTCGACGTGATCCGGCCAGAAGCTCTGGTCGGCAATCGGATCACCCGTGGCATCCATCGAGGTGGTGCGGCAGTACGCCAGCACGCTGCCGTTCTCGAGGTGGCTCACCATCCGTTCGAGAAACAGCGGTGCGCAGGTGTCATCCGATTCGGCGATCCAGATGTAGCGCCCCGCGGCCATGTCCATGCCCTTCAGCCATTGCGAGCACGGCTGACCTGAGTTGACCGCATTGCAGACCAGCCGGTGGGGATGGGCCCGCAGCCGCTCCCGGATCACCGCGAGGGAATCGTCGCGGGAGGCGTCATCGAGAACGATCAGCTCGAAGTCCTGAAATGTCTGGTCGAGAATCGATCGCAGTCGCTCCCCCAGGAAGGCTCCGTGGTTGAAGTTGGGTACGATGACGCTCACCAGGGGCGACTGGTCGGACCGCTTCATGGGGGCGCCCCGCCTGGCTTCCGGCGGCCGCATGCCCCGCCCCGGCCCATTCCCCCGATGCCTTCTGCCACCTTGCCTCCAGGGGCGCTGACCTGCAGCTGAATGATCATCGGATTCTGGATCGCCGTCACCGGCCTGGCCCTTGTCCTGTTCCTCGCCGTCCACCTCGGCGGCGTGCTGCTGGCCCTGGTCGATCCGCCGTCGTTCGAGAGCTATGCCGCCTCCCTGCACCGGCAGGGCTGGCTGCCCTGGCTGGAGGTCGCCCTGCTGGCGGCCGCCCTGGGCCATCCCCTGCTCTCGCTGCACCGGGCCCGCGTCAACCGCCAGGCCCGCGGCCCGGCGGCCGGCCCCCTGCGCAGCCGCCGCCAGGGAGCGTGGGAGCCCGTGGCGGCCCTGGCGGGCCGGGCCATCCCCTGGAGCGGCTCGCTGCTGCTGCTGTTTCTCTGCCTGCACCTCGCCCAGCTGCGCTGGCATCGCCCCGCGGCGGGGGCTGAGCTGGCCGCTGTGCTGGAGGTGCTGGCGGCGCCCTGGTGCCTGGCCCTCTATGGGGCCGCCGGGCTGGCGGCGGGCCTGCACCTGATCCACGGCACCGAGAGCGCCGTGCGCCGGCTGGGGCTGCTGGAGCCCGCCAATGCCGCCGCCCTGCGGCTGGGGGGCCGGGGGCTGGCCCTGCTGCTGGGGGCGGGCTTCACCCTGGTGCCGATCGCCCTGGTGCTGCGGCCGGCGGGCCGGCTGCTGGCCGGCGGATGAGCACACCGATGCCGCTGGATCCACGCCTGCCCGACGGCCCCGTCGCCACCGCCTGGCAGCGCTGCCGGGAGAACCTGCCGCTGATCAGCCCCAACCGCAAGCAGCGGCTGCGGATCCTGGTGGTGGGCAGCGGCCTGGCGGGGGCCTCGGCCGCCGCCAGCCTGGCCGAGCAGGGCTACCGGGTGCAGGTGCTCACGTACCACGACAGCCCCCGGCGGGCCCACTCCGTGGCGGCCCAGGGGGGCATCAACGCCGCCCGCAACTACGCCAACGACGGCGACAGCGTCGAGCGCCTGTTCCGCGACACGGTGAAGGGCGGCGATTTCCGCGCCCGGGAAGCCGGCTGCCACCGGCTGGCGGAGATCAGCGGCGCGATCATCGACCAGTGCGTGGCCCAGGGGGTGCCCTTCGCCCGGGAGTACGGGGGCACCCTCGCCAACCGCAGCTTCGGCGGCGCCCTGGTGAGCCGCACCTTCTATGCCCGGGGCCAGACGGGCCAGCAGCTGCTCTATGGCACCTACCAGGCGATGCTGCGCCAGGTGGCCGCCGGGCGGGTGGAGCTGCTCTGCCGCCGCGACATGCTCGACCTGATCGTCCATGAGGGCAGGGCCAGGGGGGTGGTCTGCCGCCACCAGCGCACCGGCGCCCTGGAGGTGATCAGCGCCGATGCGGTGCTGCTGGCGACCGGCGGCTATTCGAACGTCTTCTACCTCTCGACCAATGCCCTGAAGTCGAACGCCACGGCGATCTGGCAGGCCCATCGGCGGGGGGCCTGCTTCGCCAACCCCTGCTTCACCCAGATCCACCCCACCTGCATCCCCAGCGGCGACGCCCACCAGAGCAAGCTCACCCTGATGAGCGAAAGCCTGCGCAACGACGGCCGGATCTGGCTGCCGCTGCGCCCCGGCGACGACCGGCCGCCGGCGGCGATTCCGGAGGCGGAGCGGGACTACTTCCTTGAGCGTCAGTACCCCAGCTACGGCAATCTGGTGCCGCGGGATCTGGCCTCACGCCGCGCCCGCGAGCTCTGCCTGGAGGGCCGGGGTGTCGGGCCCGGGGGCCGTTCGGTCTACCTCGACCTGGCCGGCGCCATCGCCCGGGACGGCACCGGGGTGATCGACGCCCGCTACGGGAACCTGCTGGAGATGTACGAGCGGATCACCGGCGACGACCCCAGGACCACGCCGATGCGGATCTATCCCGCCCCCCACTACACGATGGGTGGGCTGTGGGTCGACTACCACCTGATGAGCACGGTGGCCGGCCTGTTCGTGCTCGGCGAGGCCAACTTCTCCGAGCACGGCGCCAACCGGCTCGGGGCCAGTGCCCTGATGCAGGCCCTGGCCGACGGGTACTTCATCGCCCCGGCGACGGTGACGGGCTGGCTGGCCGGGGCCGGGGCGGGCGCCCTGGCGGACGACCACCCGGCCTGCCGGGAAGCCGTGGCGGCGGTGGAGGCCCGCATCGGCGCCCTGCGACGCACGGGGGGAACCCAGCCTGTGGACGCCTTCCACCGCCGGCTGGGCCACCTGATGATCGACGCCTGCGGCATCAGCCGCCGCGCCGATCGCCTCACGGCGGCGCTCGCCGAGCTGGAGGCCCTGCGCCACGACTTCCTCGGCGATCTGCGGCTCCCTGACCAGGACGCTGGGCTCGACGGCGAACTGGAGAAGGCCCTGCGTCTGGAGGACTTCTTCGGGCTGGCGGATCTGATGCTGCGCGATGCCCTGGCGCGGCAGGAATCCTGCGGCGCCCATTTCCGCGAGGAACATCAGACCCCGGACGGGGAAGCCCTGCGGGACGACGACCGCTTCGCCCACATCGCGGCCTGGGAGCACCGGCCGGGAGGAACCCCCCTGCGCCACAGCGAGCCCCTCCACTACCGTTCCGTTATGCCGGAATTGCGAAGCTACGGCTGAGCGGTTCGGGCCGCCCGAAGAGGTACCCCTGGCCATGGTCGCAACCCAGGGCGAGCAGACCTTCGTGCTGCTCGGCGGTCTCGATGCCTTCGGCGATCAGGCCCAGGCCCAGGTCGTGGGAGAGGCGGATCATGGCGTCGAGCACCACGGCCTTGCGGTGGTCGTTGAGAAAGTCGGCGATGAAACTGCGGTCGACCTTGATCGAGTCGATCGGCAGCCGTGCCAGCCACGACATGCTGGAGTAGCCGGTGCCGAAGTCATCGAGATGCACCTTGACGCCGGCCTCCCGCAGACGGCTCAATTCGGAGGTGGCCAGTTCAGGGTGCTCGATCAGGATGCTTTCGGTCACCTCGATCACGGTCCAGCCGGGATCCACCCCGAGCCGTTCCGCCTGGGTGAGGAAGTAGTCGCTGAGGCCGCTTTCCTTCAGCTGCAGGGGACTCACGTTGATCGCCATGGTGATCTCCGTTCCGCTGGCGCGGAGCTCGGCCAGGTGCCTGAGGGCTTCGCTGATCACCCAGCGGCCGATCGGCAGGATCAGGGCCGTGCGCTCGGCGAGCGGGATGAATTCCGAGGGGGTGGCGATCGGTGCCGTGATCGCCCCGAGACGCAGCAGCGCCTCCATCCCCACCACCGCCCGATCCTCCAGCCCGACGATCGGCTGATAGGCCAGGAACATGGTCTCGTGCTGGATCGCCCCCTCCAGCTGATGGCGCAGATGGATGTTCTTCCTGACCTTCTTGTCGATGGAGGAATGGTAAAAAGCGATGTGCTGGTCGTTGGTCTTGGCTTCGTACATGGCGAGATCCGCCCGCCGGATCAACTCATCCACGGAGATGTCCGGATCGTCCGAGATGGTGATGCCGATGCTCATCGACGGGCTGATCGTGTGGTCCTCCACCGACCACGCCTGACCGACGGCGTCATTGAGGCGCATCGCCAGCTGGAGGGCATCGGCCTCATTGAAGATGCCCATCGTCAGCACGACGAACTCATCGCCACCGAGGCGGGAAAGGATGTCGCCGAAGCGCAGGGAGTGCTGCAGCCGGCGGCCGATCTCGATCAGCAGGTCATCGCCGATCTGATGGCCGTGCAGATCGTTGATCTCCTTGAAGCTGTTGAGATCGCAGAACAGGATGCTGATCCGGCCGCCGCTCTGGCGCTGGGTCTTGAGGGCGGCCCGGATGCTGGCGTGGAGTCCGCGGCGGTTGGGCAGGCCGGTGACCGGACACTCCATCACCTTGGTGGCCAGGGCGAGCCGTTCCAGTTCCAGGGCCCGGTTCAGGTTCTCGGTCTGCTGGCGACGCCGCTCGATCCGCTCGGCCTCGACCCGCAGCTGCTCGTAGGAGAGCAGGGCGCTGACGTCCCGGAAGCTGAAGATGAGGGGCCGCTGCCGCTCGCTGCGGATGGGCTTCCACTCGATCTCGATGGCCCGCAGCTCGCTGCGGTCCAGCACCCGGGTGAGGTGGCCCCCCAGGTCGCCGCCGGCGAGCACCAGCTCCGGGTTGAGCAGGGGGGCACTGTCGCAGTCGCGGGGCAGCTGGTCGTAGATCGATTCCCCCAGGACCGCCGGGGGGGTGCGGTCCACCAGCCGCGCGTAGCTGGCGTTGCACCACAGCACCCGCCCTTCGCAGCTGGTGATCACCAGGGCATCGCTGATCGTGCCGAGGGCCGCCTCAAGCCGTCCCATCGACCGGCGAAGCTCCACGACAAGTTTTCGGTGATCGTTCACGCGGCAGCAGGGACCCGATCGGGCATGGCGGGCCGGAACCCTATTTTCTAAAAATTGGTTGAGTATTGCATCTTTCGCCTTGGGACCGGGGCCATTGCGGCGGGGATGAAGCGGAACGACAACATCCCCGCCGCCGGAACGGCAGAATTTGGGTCGTCCCTGGCGCCTTCCGGGGCCCGCCAACTGGCAGCCCAAGCCACGGCTGTCCCCGCCACGGCCGTTCCCATGCCCACCATTTCCCTCACCCTGAGGATCTGGCGCCAGGCCGGTCCCGACCAGCCCGGCGGCTTCGAGGTCCATGGGCTGGAGGGGGTGTCCACCGACCTCTCCCTGCTGGAAGCCCTCGACCTGCTCAACGAACGGCTGATCGCCGCCGGTGGCCGGCCGGTGGGCTTCGAGCACGACTGCCGCGAGGGCATCTGCGGCTCCTGCGGCTTTCTCGTCAACGGCCAGGCCCAGGGGCCCCAGCGGGCGACCAGCGTCTGCCAGCTCTATCTGCGCCAGTTCCGCGACGGCGCCGTGCTGACGCTGGAGCCCTTCCGCGCCCGGGCCTTTCCCGTGCTGCAGGACCTGGCCGTGGACCGTTCCGCCTTCGACCGGATCATCGCCAGCGGCGGCTACTGCTCGATCAACACCGGCAGTGCGCCGGAGGCCAACGCCCTGCTGATCGGCCGTGAGCAGGCGGCCCAGGCCTTCGACACCGCCGCCTGCATCGGCTGCGGCGCCTGCGTGGCCAGCTGCCGCAACGCCTCCGCCAGTCTGTTCGTGGCCGCCAAGCTGGCGCACCTGGGCCAGCTGCCCCAGGGCCAGCCGGAGCGGCGGCAGCGCGCCCGGGCCATGCAGGACCGGATGGTCAGCGAGGGCTTCGGCAGCTGCAGCAGCCACCTGGAATGCGAGGCCGCCTGCCCCAAGCAGATCTCTGCCGACTGGATCAGCTGGATGCACCGCGAGTCCTGGCGCCGCCCCTGAGGCTTCAGGGGGCGGCCGCACCGCAGTGCCGGGCGATCACCCCCTCCTCATCGGCGGGGATCCGCAGCAGCTCGAAGGGCTCCAGCCAGGCCAGCGCCGCCTCCAGCTCCTCCCCCAGGGCCCGGTCGTGTTCACCGATGCCGCCGGTGAGGGCGATCACGTCGACCCCGCCCAGGCTGGCGGCCATGGCCCCGATGCCCTGCAGCAGCTGGTGGCGGAACACCGCGATCGCCAGCTGGGCACCGGCGTGGCCTGCGGCGGCGGCCTGGCGCAGGTCCTTCATGCTGGCGCTGAGCCCCGAGAGGCCCAGCAGCCCGCTCTGCTGCTGCAGCCCGTGGTCGAGCTCCTCGGCCGTGATGCCCCGGCGCAGCTGGTGCAGCAGCAGGCCGGGATCGATGGAACCGCTGCGGGTGGCCATCACCAGCCCCTCCAGGGGCGTGTAGCCCATGGTGGTGGCGATGCTGCGGCCCCCCCGGATGGCGCAGAGGGAACAGCCGGCGCCGAGGTGGCAGCTGATCAGCCGCAGCTCCTTGCCGCGGCGGGCCACGGTTTCGGCCACATGCTGGTGGTTGAGGCCGTGGAAGCCGAAGCGCCGCAGGCCCTCGGCGCGCCAGTGGGCCGGGATCGCGTAGGTGCGGGCGGCCTCCGGCAGGGTGCCGTGGAAGGCCGTGTCGAAGCAGGCCCACTGGGTGATCCCGGGTTGCCAGCGGCTGAGCCAGCGCATCACCCGCAGGGCCGGACCGTTGTGCAGCGGCGCCAGGGGCACCAGCTCCTCCAGAACCGCGAGCACGGCGGCATCGAGCCGGACCGGAGCTGTGAACCGCTCCCCGCCGTGGACGACCCGGTGGCCGGCGACGGACAGCCCGGTGACCCGGCCGGCGAGGGCCCCGGGCAGCCAGGCGTCCAGCACCGCCTCCAGGCGTTGCTCAGGGGCGGCTCCCTCTGCGGCGCCGACGCTCCAGCTGCGCTGGTCCCTCCAGAGGCAGTCCCCCGCGCGGGTGTGAACGGAGACCTTGAGGCTGGAGCTGCCGGCGTTCAGCACCAGCACCTCCCCAGCCACCTCGCCGGCCAGCGTTGCCGGCTCGGTCATCCCTGCGCGGCCGCCGGGGGCGTCCAGCGCCAGTCGGTCACCTCCGGGGCATCGGTGCCGTGGGTGTGGGCATAGGCCCGGTGGGACAGGATCGCGTCCTGCATCCGCTCCTTGACGTGGGCGGCGCGGGAGCGCAGGAAGGGCACCCGGTTGACGACGTCGATGACCAGATTGAAGCGATCGATCTGGTTGTTCATCGCCAGTTCGAGCGGCGTGTTGATGTTGCCCTTCTCCTTGTAGCCGCGCACGTGGATGTTGGCGTGGTTGGTGCGGCGGTAGGTGAGGCGGTGGATCAGCCAGGGGTAGCCGTGGAAGTTGAAGATCACCGGCCGGTCGGTGGTGAACAGGGTGTCGAAGTCCCGGTCGCTGAGGCCATGCGGATGCTCGTTCGGCTCGGTGAGGGCGAACAGCTTGACCACGTTGATCACCCGGATCCGCAGGCTGGGGATCTCCCGGTGCAGGATTTCCACCGCCGCCAGCGTCTCCTTGGTGGGGATGTCGCCGGCGCAGGCCATCACCACATCCGGTTCGTCCGGGGTGGCGCCGCAGTCGTCGTTGCTGGCCCAGCCGATGATGCTCACCCCCTTGGCCACATGGCGCCGGGCCTGCTCCAGGGTGAAGTACTGGAGGTGCTTCTGCTTGTCGGAGACGATGATGTTGCAGACGTTCGTCTCCTGCAGGGCCTCCTCGGCCACCGCCAGCAGGCAGTTGGCGTCGGCCGGCAGGTACACCCGCACCACGTCACCGCTCTTGTTGCCGGCCAGGTCAATGAAGCCCGGGTCCTGGTGGGTGAAGCCGTTGTGGTCCTGGCGCCACACCGTGGAGGAGATCAGGCAGTTCCAGGGGCCGATCGCCGCCCGCCAGGGGGCATGCAGCAGGCAGGATTCCAGCCACTTGGCGTGCTGGTTGAACATCGAGGCGATCACATGGGCGAAGGCCTCGTAGGTGTGGAAGAACCCGTAGCGGCCGGTGAGCAGGTAGCCCTCCATCATGCCCACCAGGGTGTGCTCGCTGAGCATCTCCACCACCCGGCCGCTGCGGGCCAGCTCGCTGCCGCTGAGGTCCTCCGGCAGGAACTCCTCCATCCACACCTTCTTGCTCACCTCGTAGATCGCCTGCAGGCGGTTGGAGGCTGTTTCATCGGGGCCAAACACCCGCATCGAATAGGGGTTGGCGTGGATGATGTCCCGCAGCAGCTTGCCCAGGGGGTAGGTGTTCTCCTCTTCCGTGGCCCCCGGCGCCTGCACGTCCACCGCGTACGCCTCCAGGGGCGGGAACTGCAGCTTGCGGCGCAGCAGGCCGCCGTTGGCGTGGGGGTTGGAGCCCATCCGCCGGTTCCCCTCCGGGGAGAGCGCCTGCAGTTCCGGCCGCAGGGTGCCGTTGTCGTCAAACACTTCCTCGGGCCGGTAGCTCCTGAGCCACTCCTCCAGCAACTGCAGCTGTTCGGGATCGGTGTTCGGCGCGGCCAGGGGCACCTGGTGGGAGCGCCAGAACCCCTCCAGCTTCTTGCCGTGCAGGCAGGCAGGCCCGGTCCACCCCTTGGGCGAGCGCAGCACGATCATCGGCCAGGCGGGGCGGACCGCTTCGCCGCTGGCGCGGGCCTCGGCGCGGATCTGCAGGATGCGACCGACCGCCTGGTCCATGGCGGCCGCCATGGACCGGTGCATGGCCATGGGCTCGTGGCCTTCGACGAAGATCGGCTCCCAGCCGTAGCCGCGCATCAGGCTGGCCAGCTCCTCGTGGGGGATGCGGGCCAGCAGGGTGGGGTTGGCGATCTTGTAGCCGTTGAGGTGCAGCACCGGCAGCACCGCCCCGTCGCCGATCGGATTGAGGAACTTGTTGATGTGCCAGGAGGTGGCCAGGGGGCCGGTCTCGGCCTCGCCATCCCCCACGCAGGCCAGGGCGATCAGGTCGGGGTTGTCGAAGACCGCCCCGCAGGCGTGGGAGAGCACGTAGCCGAGTTCGCCGCCCTCATGGATCGAACCAGGGGTTTCCGGGGTGCAGTGGCTGCCGATGTGGCCGGGGAAGGAGAACTGCTTGAAGAAGCGGCGCATCCCCTCGCTGTCCTGGCTTTTGTCTGGGTAGACCTCGCTGTAGCTGCCGTCGAGGTAGGTGGGACCCAGCACCCCGGGGGCGCCGTGGCCCGGCCCCGACAGGTAGATCATGTCCAGCTCGTGGCGGCGGATCACCCGGTTGGCATGGGCCCAGAGGAAGGCCTGGCCGGGGGAGGAGCCCCAGTGCCCCAGCAGCCGGGCCTTGACGTGCTCATGGCGCAGCGGCTGGGCCAGCAGCGGGTTGTCCCGCAGATAGATCATCCCGACGGCCAGATAGTTGGCGGCGCGCCACCAGGCATCGATCAGGGACAGCTCCTGCTCCAGATCCGGCGTCATGGCGGGGGCCTCGAAGGGGGCCATCGTCGAGATGGTCATGGCCGTCACATGCAGGGGGCTGTGACCTCAACTTTCGCCTGCCTGCCCAGAAAAGCAGGTGATTCGCCGAACGAGCCGGGCGAGGGTCAGCAATCCGACATCCACGGCCCTCAAGGGCCCGGAGCCAGGGGGGCGTTCCAGCACTTCACGGCCGGCAGACCGCGGTAATCCGAGAGCACGGTGAAGGTGGCGGTGTCGAGCAGGAAATGGGCGCCGTGGCTGGGCGTCAGACCGATCCAGCGCGCCACGAACACCCGCAGCAGATGCCCGTGGGCGACCAGGGCCACCCGGCCGCCCTCCTGCCGCAGCCGGCCGATCACCCGGTCCACCCGTTCCCCCACCTGGGCGGGACTCTCCCCGTCGGGGCAGCCATCCCGGAACACCATCCAGCCCGGCCGATCCCGCTCGATCGCCGTGCTCGTCAGACCTTCGTAGGCCCCGTAGTTCCACTCGACCAGGTCGGGCTCGAGGCAGGCCTGGGCCGCCAGGCCCGCCAGTTCGCAGGTGCGGCGGGCCCGCTGGAGGGGGCTGCACAGCACCAGGGAGAACGGGCTTCCCGCCAGCAGCGGCGCGAGGCTGCGGGCCGCCTCCTCCCCGCGCGCGGTGAGGGGGATGTCGGTGCTGCCGGTGTGCTGGCCCGAGAGGCTCCATTCCGTTTCGCCGTGACGGATCAGGACCACCTCAACGGGCCGGGTGGGGCTGGCGGTTGGGCCGTTCTGAATCGTTGTCACGGAAGGGCTCTCGGGGGATGACGTCGTGACACTCACTTAAGCTCGGTGCTCCGGCCAAAGTGGTGATGGGGGTGGCCGCAGCGGACGCCCGAACGTCCGCCGGGAGGCTACCAGTCGCTGTCGTCCCCCCGCCATCTTGAGCCTCCCCGCCACGCCTCCCTCCCCCTCCGACGGCCCGGCCCGGGCCCAGTGTCCCTACTGCGGCGTCGGCTGCGGTCTGGAGATGAAGCCCCCTGCGGCGGCTACCGCCGCCGGCGAGGCGACCTGGACGGCCCGCGGCGACCGCCACCACCCTTCCTCCCTCGGGCAGGTCTGCGTCAAGGGGGCCACGGTGGGCGAGACCCTGCACCGCAACCGCCTCACCACCCCGCTTTACCGGCCGCGCACCGACCAGCCCTTCGAACCGATCAACTGGGACCGGGCCTTTGACCTGATTGGGGCCCAGGTGCGCCGCACCCTGGCCGAGCAGGGACCGGAAGGGATCGCCATGTACGGCTCCGGGCAGTTCCTCACCGAGGACTACTACGTGGCCAACAAGCTCATCAAGGGGGCGCTGGGCAGCAACAACTTCGATGCCAACTCACGGCTGTGCATGAGTTCGGCGGTCTCCGGCTACATGCGCAGCTTCGGCAGCGACGGCCCCCCCTGCTGCTACGACGATCTCGATCAGGCGGACACCGTGCTGCTGATCGGCACCAACACGGCCGAGTGCCATCCGGTGCTGTTCCAGCGGCTGCTGAAGCGCAAGCGCAGGCAGAAGCAGGATCTGCAGATCGTGGTGGTGGATCCCCGCGCCACCGCCACCAGCGACGCGGCCGACCTGCACCTGGCGATCCGGCCCGGCACCGATCTGGCCCTGCTGCATGGCGTTGGTCACCTGCTGATGGAGCAGGGGGCGGTGGACCGGGACTACGTGGCGGCGTCCACCGAGGGCTTCGAGGCGCTCGCGGAGCTATGGGCGGGCTGGACGCCCGAGAAGGTGAGTCTGTTCTGCGGCATCGAGGAGGGGCAGCTGCGCCAGCTGGCGGCCCGCTGGGCGGCCAGCACCGGCGTGGTGAGCCTCTGGTCGATGGGGGTGAACCAGAGCGTGGAGGGAACCGCCACCGTGGCGGGGATCATCAACCTGCATCTGGTCAGCGGCCAGATCGGCAGGCCCGGGGCGGGGCCCTTCTCCCTCACCGGCCAGCCCAATGCGATGGGGGGCCGGGAGGCCGGTGGCCTGGCACGGCTGCTGCCGGGCTACCGCTCCGTCACCGACGCCGGCCACCGCAGCGCGATCGAGCGGCACTGGGGCCTGGCGCCGGGGAGCATCGCGCCGGACTCGGGCCTCACCGTGTGGGAGCAGATCGAGGCGATGGAGCGGGGGGCCCTGGGGCTCTGGTGGGTGGCGGCCACCAACCCGCTGGTGAGCCTCCCCTGGCTCGATCGGGTGCGGGCCGCGGTGGCCCGCTGCCCGATGGTGGTGCTCAGCGAGGCCTACGCCGGCACCGAAACCGCCGCCATCGCCCACCTGGTGCTGCCGGCGGCGCAGTGGAGCGAAAAGGCCGGGGTGATGACCAATTCCGAGCGCCGCGTCACCCTGTGCCCGGCTTTCCGTGCGCCCCCGGGGGAGGCCCGTCCCGACTGGGCGATCTTCGCCGAACTGGGCCGGCGCCTGGGCTTCGAGGACCAGTTCCGCTATGGATCCTCGGCCGAGGTGTTCGCCGAGTTCGTGGCGATCACCGCGGGCCGGGTGTGCGATCTGAGCGGCCTCAGCCACGGACTGCTGCAGGAGCACGGCCCCCAGCAGTGGCCCTTCCCGGCCGGCACGGCGCCCGGTGGCGGTGCCCCGCGCCTGCACACCACCGGCCGCTTCCCCACCCCCTCCGGCCGGGCCCGGTTGATCAGCGAGCAGCCGATGGGCCTGGGGGAACCCCCCGATGGCGACTACCCCCTGGTGCTCACCGTGGGCCGCTATCTGGAGCAGTGGCACACCATGACCCGCACGGGTCAGGTCGAGCGGTTGCTGCGGCCCCACGCCGAGCCGCTGCTGGAGGTCCATCCCGCCGACGCCCGGGCCCACGGACTGGTCGATGGCGGCCGTGCCGAGGTGAGCTCCCGGCGGGCTGCCCTGACGGCCCGGGTGCTCGTCACCGACCGCATCCGCCAGGGCACGGTGTTCCTGCCGATGCACTGGGGGGCGGCCCAGGAGCAGGCCTGTGAGGCCAACCGGCTGATGCATGCCCTGGGCTGCCCGATCTCCCAGCAGCCGGAGCTCAAGGCCGCTGCAGTGACCCTGCATCCGGTGGCGGCCTCTTCGATGGCGACGCCGGTCCCTGGTGATCCTTCAGCCGATCGGCCGCAGGCCGGCCACTAGGTCAGCGACCACTGGCTCCACCAGTCCCGGCGCCAGCCGCAGGTCCCCGGCCGGGCCCCGGCAGGTCTCGATCAAGCGGGCGCGGCGAAGCAGTGAGAACTGCTGGGTCACCGTCACCTGTGTGTGGCCGATCAGATCGGCGATCTGGGCGTGGGTGAGCTGGATGGGCAGCACGTACCAGTCCTTGTGACGACGACCGATGCGTTCGGCCAGCAGCCGCAGCAGGGCCGTGAGCCGTTGCTCGGCCGTGGTGAGCCGGCGAATCAGCAGCAGATCCACGGCCCAGTCATTGAGGCTGTGCTGCCCTGGCTGGGGCGCTTCCCCGCCACATTCGCTCAGCTGCACCGGAGTGATGGCCTCCAGGTGCATGGTGGCCCGCCTCTGAAACTCCAGCGGCAGCTGGTCGCCGGCCTGGAGGAATCCCAGGGTGATGGGCTGGCCGTCGGTGGAGGACAACGACACCTTCAGCAGCCCCCGTTCGACCAGGAAACAGCGGACGCCATCCTGACGGTCAGGTTCCAGCAGCAGGGTGTGGCCTTCGGCGATCATCGCCCCCTCCGGGCGTGGCGGCCTCACTGGTCGTCGTGGGCAAAACGGCGGTAAAGAAAGTCGAGGGCGTGGTTCCGGTAGTCGTAGTACTCCGGCATCTCCATCAGCTGGGCCCGCTGGCGGGGACGGGGGAAGGGCAGTTCGAGGATCTCGCCGATCGTCGCCGCCGGGCCGTTGGTCATCATCACCACCCGGTCGGCGAGGAACAGGGCCTCATCGATGGAGTGGGTGATCATCAGCACGGTCACCCGGTGCTCCTGCCAGATCTTCAGCAGCTCCTCCTGCAGCTCCTCCTTGGTGATCGGATCGAGGGCGCCGAAGGGTTCATCGAGGATCAGCACCTTGGGCTGCAGGGCCAGGGCCCGGGCGATCGAGACCCGCTGCTTCATCCCTCCTGAGAGGCTGCCCGGCTTCTTGTCGGCGGCCTCACTCAGCCCCACCATGGCCAGGTGGCTCTCCACGATCCGGCTGGCGTCGCCGTTGCGTTTGAGGTGGGGGAACACGTTGTTCACCGCCAGGGCCACGTTTTCGGCGGCCGACATCCAAGGAAGCAGGGAATAGTTCTGGAACACCACCATCCGGTCCGGTCCCGGTTCCCGGATCGGCACCGACTCCAGTCGCACCTCGCCGCTGGTGGGCTGGCCGAAGCCGGAGACCAGATCGAGCAGGGTGGATTTGCCACATCCGGAATGGCCGATGACACAGATGAACTCCCCCTCGGCCACCTCCAGGCTGATGTTGTCCAGCACGGTGTAGGGCCCGCCGGGGGTGGGGTAGACCTTGCTGACCCCGTCGATCACCAGAAACGGTTCGGCGGCGCCGGTGGTGGTGGGCTGGGGCGACGTCAGGGTCTGCATCTGGGCGGAGGAGCGGAAAGGAAGGGGAGGGCGTGGGGTCAGCGGCCGGCCGGGGCGGGCACCGGCGCGTCCGCACCCCGGGCGGGCGGCGGCGGCAGGGGTGCCGGCGCCACGGTCACCTGGCCCTTGATCGGCAGCCGGTCGAGATAACTGATGGGATCGAGCGGGTCAAGACGATCCCCTTCGAACGCCGCCACCGCCCCCGCTGACGGGGGGCGCTCCGGGGCCGGCAGCCCCAAAGCGGCGGCCGCGCTCCGGAACAGCGCCCGATCCTGCACGCGCTCGGCCACCTCCTGCCAGTTGCTGGGGAAGCTGGCCAGGCCCCAGCGGCCCAGCTGGCTGAGGATCCAGACCGCCTCCGCCGGGTTGGGCTCGTTGACCTCGGGGCCGTAGAAGCGGTTGAAGGACGGCATGGCGGTGGGTGTGCCGGTGCCGCGGTCGTAGGCATCGACGAGGCCCGGCCGGATCGTCGCCAGATCGGTGCCCACGTACGGACCCTGGGAGAGCAGCACGGCCAGCTCCTCGCGGTGGTCAGGGTTCTCGCAGTAGCGGCAGGCCTCCAGCAGCGCCTGCACCAGGGCCCGGTGGGTGCGGGGGTAGGTGGTCGCCCAGGCCTCCTTCACCCCCAGCACCTTCTCGCCGTGGCCGTTCCACAGCTCCACATCGGTGGCGATCACGGTGCCGAGGCCCTCCAGCACGGCACGGGAGTTCCAGGGTTCGCCGACGCAGTAGCCATCGATGGTGCCCGCCTTGAGGGCGGCCACCATCTGGGGCGGCGGGATCACCAGCAGCTCCACGTCCTGATCGGGGTGGATCCCGGCCGACGCCAGCCAGGCCCGCAGCATCAGGTTGTGCATCGAGGCCGGATGCACCACGGCGAGCACCGGCCTGGACTCCGGGTGGGCGGCGATCCAGGCCTTGAAGTCGGCCAGGTTGTTCACCCCGGCCTGGTGGAAGCGGCGATGCAGGGTGATGGCATTGCCGTTGCAGCTCAGGGTGAGGGCACTCACCATCGCCAGGGGCGGCAGGCCGCCACAGCCGAGGGTCATGGCGATCGGCATCCCCGCCACCATCAGGGCCCCGTCGAGCACGCTCTGGCGCACGTGGGTTTCCAGGGTTTTCCAGTTGCTCTCGCGCCGCAGCCGCACCTGGGTGAGGCCGTGCCTGGCGAAGAAGCCCTTCTCCTGGGCCACCACCAGCGGCAGACAGTCGGTGAGGGGAATGAAGCCCAGCTCCAGGTTCACCTTCTCGAGGCCGTCGGCGGCGACCGGCTCAGCGGGCTTGAGCCGCTGCTGCCGGGCCCGGCGCTGGTCCGTCAGGAAGTTGACGATCTCGGCGCGCAGCCCGTAGTAGCGGGGGTGCTCCACCGTGCCCAGCTGGGTGCGGGGCCGGGGCAGGGGCACCTCGAGAACCTGGTCGATGTGGGCCTCGGGGCCGTTGGTCATCAGCACCACCCGGTCGGAGAGCAGCAGGGCTTCGTCAACGTCGTGGGTGACCATCAGGGCGGTGACCTTCGCCTCCTGGCAGATCCGCATCAGCTGCTCCTGCAGGTTGCCCCGGGTGAGGGCATCGAGGGCGCCGAAGGGTTCATCGAGGAGCAGCAGCTTCGGCCGCAGGGAAAGGGCGCGGGCGATGGCGACCCGCTGCTTCATGCCGCCGGAGATCTCCCGGGGGTACTTGTCGGCGGCGGCCTTCAGGCCCACCAGCTGGATGTGGTGCTCGATGATCGCCTCCCGCTCCTGCCGGTCTTTGGCGGCGATCACGTTGTCGACGCCCAGGGCGATGTTCTGGCGCACCGTGAGCCAGGGGAGCAGCGAGTAGTTCTGGAACACCACCATCCGATCCGGGCCCGGATCGGTGACCTGCCGGCCATTCATCAGGATGCCGCCCTGGGTGGCGGTGGTGAGGCCGGCCAGCAGGTTCAGCAGCGTGGACTTGCCGCAGCCGGAGTGGCCGACGAGGGAGATGAATTCGCCTTCGGCGATATCGAGGAAGATGTCCCTCAGGGCCACGTACTCACCCCCACCGGGCAGGGGGAAGGCCTGGGTGACGTGGTCGACCGTGAACAGGCTGGCCATGGTCAGGCAGCTCCTTTGCTGAGCTTGCGCCCGGCGAAGGCGACGAGACGATCGAGAAGCAGGCCGACGATCCCCACATAGATAATGGCCAGAATGATCTGGCTGGAACTGGCATCGCCACCTGCGTTGTAGGCATCCCAGATGAAATAACCAATGCCGCCATCGGCCTTCAACATTTCGGCGGCGACGATGGCGAGCCAGGCCAGGCCGACGGCGATGCGAAGTCCGGCAAATACATAGGGGATGGTGGCGGGAATGACAATATCCTTGACATAGGCGTTCTTGGGTAATTTCAAGACCCTGGCCACATTGATGTAATCCTGAGGAATCTCGCGAATGCCAATCGCCGTGTTGATGATGATGGGCCAGATCGCCGTGATGAAGATCACGAAAATGGCCGATGTTGTGGAGTCCTGGAATACCATCAGCGTGATGGGAAACCAGGCCAGCGGAGGTACGGTCCGCAACACCTGAATCACGGGATCAAAGCCTTTGCCGAGGAATCGATTCATCCCCAGCAGGCCGCCGATGGTGATCCCCACCACAGCGGCCAGTCCATATCCCAAGGCCACCCGCTGCAGGGAGATCAGGATCTGCCAGGCCAGGCCCTTGCTGGTGCCCCCATCATCAAAGAAGGGATGGGTGATGTAGGGATCCCACGTGTCGATGACGACATTGATGGGGCCTGGCAGTCGGCCGACGCCCAGGATCAGGGACAGCAACTGCCAGATCAGAAGAAAGGTGCCGATGCAGATCAGATAGGGCGACACCCTGGAGACCCAGATCGGCGTGATCCTTTTCGACTGACTGTGTGGTGCTACTGCGCTGAGGGCCATGGGGGAATGGTTGGTGGTGGCAGGGTCAAGGGGTCTCGGTGGGTAAGTTCTTCAGCCTCAGGACATGGCCTTGATCTTCAAGGCGTCCAGGTAGGCCTTCGGATTTTCCGGGTCGAACACCACCCCGTCGAAGAAGGTCTCCTTGCCGCGGGAATCGGAGGCGGGGATGGCGGCCTTCTGGCCGATCGCCTCGGCGGCTTCCTTCCAGAGATCGGCGCGGTTCACCTTGTTCACCAGAGCGTCGATGTCGGTGTCGGCCGGCAGGTAGCCCCAGCGCATGTCCTCCGTGACGAACCACTTGTCGTGGCTCTTGTACGGGAAGGAGGCGTTGTTCTTCCAGAACCGCATCACGAGATCGCTCTTCGTCACCGAGCGGCCGTCACCGAGTTCGTAGGTGCCACTCAGACGGGGCTGCAGGTCGGCGACGTTGGCCTTGATGTACTTGTCCTTGGCCACAATCTCGACCATCTCGTCGAGGTTGGCGGGGTCCTCGCACCAGATCTGGGCCTCCTGCACGGCCATCAGCAGCGCCTTGGCGGCCTTGGGGTTCTGGTCCACCCAGTCGGCGCGCATCGAGAAGGCCTTCTCCGGGTGTTCCTTCCATAGTTCACCGGTCACGGCGGCGGTGTGGCCCAGCTTCTTGTTCACCAGGCGGTGGTTCCAGGGCTCACCCACGCAGAAGGTGTCCATGGTGCCGGTCTGCATGTTGGCCACCATCTGCGGC
>Ga0194134_10001016_pt1 | contig 40163 bp, 24 predicted proteins | sample TA2KigOff0mmetaG_FD_148602 | JGI IMG/M metagenome (GOLD analysis project Ga0194134, IMG submission 148602) | Freshwater microbial communities from Lake Tanganyika, Tanzania - TA2015056 Kigoma Offshore 0m | ecosystem: Environmental > Aquatic > Freshwater > Lake | place: Tanzania: Lake Tanganyika... | reverse complement strand
GGCCACGACCAGGGACCGCATCGAGCGGATGGTGTCCGCGAAGAGGGACTGGGGCCCATTGAAGGAATAGACGTACCCCGAGGGTGCGACGCCCGCGGCCTCAGCGAGGGGCGACCACGGCTGGCGATAGGCGGTCGGGACGTAGCGGGCCGCTTGGACGGCGCCGGAGGCCTTCAGGGCGATCTCGGTGTAGTCGACCTCGCGCTGATCCGCGGAGAGGCGGCCCTCGAGGATCAGGCGGCGGAGGTTGCCATAGGTGGAGACGTTGTTGAAGCCGTGGTCGTGGACGCCAACGTGCGAGACATGAGAGGCCATATGGCGGACGGTCTTCTCGCGCCCGAGGCGGAGGAACTCCTCGTCGCCGGTGGCGTCAAAGTGCAGGAACGCCATCCCGAACTGGAAGCCCTGCGTCCACTCGGTCCAGCCGCGGGAGGTGTACTGTCCCTTCCAGGTGAAGACGGGGGTGCCCTTGGCGGGATCCCAGGCCCCGTTGAGGGCGTGGATCTTGCGGCCGGCGAGCGCGAACACGCGGTCGGTCTTCGGGAGGAGGGCCTTGGCGGTGAGGCGGTTATTAATCTTCATGGGGCGGGGGCGGCGGAAGGCGCGGACGTTGCCCGTGGGCCGCCGGGAAAGACAAGGGCATTTCACGGTTTACGCAGGCGCGGGACCGGGCATTCCGTGCGGGATGGAAGCGTGGTCCGCGCAGTTCCTGCAGGCGTTCATCCCACTGTTCGTGGCGATCGACCCGATCGGGCTGGCGGCGATCTTCCTCGCGCTCGGGCGCGGCCTGACGCCCCTGCAACGGCGGCGCGTGGCGCTGCAGGCGACGCTCACGGGTGGCGGCGTGGCGCTCCTGTTCCTGTTCCTTGGGGCCAGCATCTTCGCGGCGCTGGGGATCTCGGTGCACGACTTCCAAGTGGCCGGCGGGCTGATCTTGTTTCTGCTCGCGGCGCGCGACCTCGCTCACTCCGGGGCGGACCCGGAGCCCACCGAGGATTGCGGCGTCGTGCCACTGGGGATGCCGCTCATCGCCGGGCCGGCCTTGATCGCGACGCTGCTGGTATTGGCCGGCTCGGTCGGCTTCGGAGTGACCTTGGCGGCGCTGGGCGTGAACCTTGTTCTGGTGGCGCTGGCGTTCACCCAGAGCGAACGCCTCGGCCGTCTGGCCGGCCCTACGGCGCTAAGGGCGGTCTCCAAGCTCATCTCGATGCTGCTGGCCGCGATCGCCGTGGCGATGGTCCGCCAGGGCCTCAAGGGCTGATTGCCGCCCGCGGGTTCGACCTCCGGCTCAGCCGGAGAAGGTGGTCATCAGTTCCGCGTAGATGCGGGCGCTGGCGAGCAGTTCCCGCACTTTTGCCCGCTCGTCCACCGCGTGGCAGTTCTCGCCGCCCGGGCCGTAGCCGAGCGTGGGGATGCGCCGGTGGTGGGCGAAGAAGTGCATATCGTTGAACCCGGTGGAGACGTTGAACCGGGTGGGCGTGCCGCGGACGCGCCGGACGCAGCCCGCCATCGCCGCGAAGAACGGGTGGGTGGGCGGGCTGAAGCAGGCGAAGTTTTCGGCCAGCTTGCGGACGCGCACCGTCCCGGCGGGCAGGCGCCGGGCGGCGTTCCGGACGAAGGTCCGGAACTCGCGCTCGGCCGCGGTGTGGTCCTCCAACGGCAGCACGCGCCGGTCGACGGTGAAGCTGGCGTGCGCGGGCACGGTGTTGATCTTGGCCCCTTCCCCGCAGTGGAAGACGCCGCCGAGGTTCACGGTCGGCCGCATGGTCCGGCCCTCTGGGGTGCGCCAGGTGCGGTCCGCGAGGCGCCGCTCGTAATCTGCGAACCGGCCCACCAGCGCGGCCATCCCCACGAGGGCGTTCACGCCCCTCTCGGGCGTCGAGCCGTGCGCCGCGCGGCCCCGCACCTCGACCTCGAACCACAGGGTGCCGTTGTGTCCGCAGCAGATGTTCCGCCCCTCGCCCCCCTCCATCACGACCGCGTAGTCCGGCGCGATCGGCGCGTGCTGGACCAGCCAGCCCGCCCCCAGCGCGGAATCCGTTTCCTCGTCCGCAGTAAACGAGACCTCGATGTTCAGCCGCGGGGAGGTCCCGGTGGCCTGCAGGGCCTCCAAGGCTAGGAGCAGGCTCGCGATTGAGCCCTTCATATCCGCAGTGCCCCGGCCGTAAACCCAGCCGCCCGTCTCCTTCCCGCTGAAGGGGTCGCCGTGCCGCCAGCGGCCGGAGACGGGGACAACGTCGTAATGCGCGTTAAAATGCAGGGTCTTCGCGCCCGGGCCGGCCCGCCGGCGTCCGAGGACGTTGTAGCGCGGGAAACCGCGCTGCGCTGGCGGCAGCACCTGCCGCAGCAGGCGGTCCGGGATCGGGTAGCGCCGCGCCGGGCAGCCCGCGGCGCCCAGTTCCCGCTGCAGCCACGCCGTGATGGCCCCGTAGTGGTCGCCGGGCGGGTTGATCGTCGAGATCCCTACCAAGTGCCGCAACCGCGCGATCAACCGCTTCGGGTGGCGGCGGATGTAGTCGGCGGGCGTCATCGGGTGGGTTCAGCCGCGGCGCTGCCAGTCGTCCCGCGATTTCCGGGCGCGGAGGGCGTCGGCCGCCGGATCGTTGAGAAAGCGTTCCGTGGCCGGGTCCCAGCGAACCGGGCGGCCGAGTTCCATCGCGATCGCGCCGAGGTGGAGGGTGGTGCTGAGGCGGTGCAGGGCCTCCGCCGGGTACATTGGCGCCCGGCGGTCGCGAAGGGAGTCGAGGAAGTCGCGGTGCTCGCGGGGGCGGCGCGGCCAGAGGCGGTTCACTTCCGGGGCCCAGGTTTGGCGGAGGATGTTCGGATCGCTGCCCTCGAGGCGGCCGAGCCAGCCGCGGTTCCCGACCCAGCCCGCGTCGCCCTCGAGGCGGATGGAAGGCTCGCTGGCGCCGACCGTGAGGACGACCCCGTTGGCGTAGGTGAATTCGAGCTCGTAGGTGCGGGCGGTGGTGTTGAAGGCCCCGGTCGGGAACTCGCCCCGACCGCGGACCGCCACGGGCCCGGTATCCTCCACGCCGGCGGCGACCTGGGCGGTGTCGACGAGGTGCGCGCCCCAGTCGGTCAGGGATCCGCCGGAAAAGTCGCGGATCTGGCGCCAGCACTGGGCGTCGGTGAGGGTTGGGGAATAGGGCCGAAAGGGTGCGGGCCCGAGCCAGAGTTCGTAATCGAGGCCCTCGGGAACGGGGGCGGGCGCCTCGAGCGGGAAGAGGGGTTTGACGGGCAGGCCGACTTGGATGCGGCGCAGGCGGCCGATGCCGCCGTTGCGGACCACCTCGGCCAGCTTGTGGTACTGGATCACGGAGCGGTCTTCGAGGCCGGTGGCGAAGAAGGCTCCGGGACGGCGCGTGACAGCGTCGGCAAGGGCGCGGCCCTCCGCGATGGTGAGGGTGGGTTTCTCGCAGAAGACGGCCTTGCCGGCAGCAAGGGCGAGCAGCGCCATCGGTACGTGCCAATGGTCGGGGGTGGAGATGACCACGGCGTCGATGTCCGGGCGGGCGATCAGAGCCCGGAAATCGCGGAACTCGGCGCAGCCGGGCCGCCCTTGGTGGCGGTCCACGGCCTCGCATGCGCGCCGACGGCGGTCCGCGAAGACGTCGCAGACCGCGACGATGCGGCAATCGTCCTCTTGGAGGAACTGGTGGAGGTTCACCCCAAAGCCGTGGGCCCCAACCCCGATGCAGCCGAGGGTGACCTTGCCGGAGGGGGCGGCTGCGCTAAGGAGGCGGGCGGGCAAGACGCGGGGGGCGACCCCAGCGGCGAGCGCGCCGGCCAGCCCGGTGCGGAGGAAGGAGCGGCGGGGGGCGGGGTGGAGCATTGGGGCAGAGGGGGCGTCAGGCGCCGCAGCAGGGTTTGAACTTGTGGTCGCTGCCGCAGGGGTAGGGCGGGCCGGGCGAGGCCTTGGGCAGGCCGGAGGGCGCTGAAGGGGAGCTCATCGGCGCGAGGAAGCCCCGCCCGCCGGGGGGTTGGCGAGCGGTTTTTGGGCGCCCCGGGGCGGCGCTCAGGCGGACATAAACCCGAGGTCGGGGCGGGCGAAGCGGCCGAGGTTCGGGAAGATCGTCGGGAGGTTGGTGGCACTGACGCCGAACCAGCGGGCGAGGGTGGCTGCGTACTCGTCCACGCTGGTGGTGGGGATCCAGGTGCCGCGGCCGCCGCTGTCGTCCGGCCCGCCGAGGGCCTGTACGGGCATCTGGCCGTACATTGTGCCGCCGCGGACGGCCCCGCCCATCACCAGATGGTGGCTGCCCCAGCCGTGGTCGGAGCCGTCGCCGTTGGTGTTGAACGTCCGGCCGAAGTCCGAGGCGGTGAAGACCGTCACCTGGTTTTGGGCGCTGATCTGGTTCATCGCTTGGTTGAAGGCGGCGAGCGAACGGCTGATGTCCCGGAGAATATTGCTGTGGGCGCCGTTGGCGGTGTTGCCGAGGACGACTTGGTTGTCGTGGAGGTCGAAGCCGCCGATGCGCACGAAGAATATCTGGCGCTTCAGGTAAAGCTGGTCTTGGGCGTTGACCAGGCGGGCAACCATATGCAGCTGCTGGCCGAGGCTGGTGTTCACTCCGTTAAAGGCGGCGGCGAAGGGGCTGGTGCCGGTGATGACGGACGAGAGCAGCGAACTGGTGCCGAGGGCGCGGCTGGTGAGGCCGCCGAAGGCGGTCTCGAGCAGGTTGGCGTTCTGGACCGCGAGGGCGTCGTTCAGGGCGGAGGTGCGGACCCCGTTGACCGAGGTGGGGGTACCGGCGCTGCCGGTGAGGGCTACGGAGCCGCCGGTGCCGACGGCGTACTGCTGGACCCTGCGCCCGATCTGGAAGCTGTTCTGACCGTTGAGGGTCATCGACATCGAAATCCGGTTGTTGGCGTTGAAGGCGTCGACCAAGTCGGCCACGCGGCCACCCCAGCCGGTCGCGACCTCGGAGAACGGGCGGTCGGCGATGCTGGTCTGCCATTCGACCTGCTGGTCGTTATGGGAGAAGAGCTGGCGCGGGCGGAGGTCGGGCCGGGAGGTGTAGAGGGCCTTGGTGAGGGGCTGGGAGAGGGTGCCGACGTTGGCCATCACGGCGAGGCGACCGCCGTCGTAGAGGGCCTTCAGTTCGGTCATCGCCGGGTGGAGGGCCCAGCTGCGGCCGTCGCCGCCCGGCGTGGCGATGGGGAGGAGGGAGGACTGGGGCAGGGCGAGGGCGCCGCGGGCGGTGGCGTAGGCGGCGTAGCCGGCAGTGTCGGCTGGGACCACAAGGTTGTTCGCGTCGTTGCCACCCGCGAAGAAGAGGCAGACGAGGGCCTTGAAGTCCGGGGCGGGCGCGCCGGCGCGGGGCGGGGCGGCGGGGGCGTCCGGGCTGGCGGCGGCGCCCATCAGGCGGAGCTGGGCGAGCGAGGAGAGCAGCCCTGTGGTGCCGACGGAGGCGCAGCAGGCGCCGACGAACCGGCGGCGGGAGAGGTCGTGGGTCTTCGATTTCATCGGGGGCTATTTCTGGATGGCGCCTTGGGGGACGGTGGAGATGAGGTAAATCGCGGAGCGCACCCGCTCAAGGTCGGCGCCGCCGTAGGTGTTCCCGGTGTTGGCGGGCATCGCGACGAGGGCCTCGGCGAAGCGGTCCTGCAGCGTCCGGGGCACAGCGCCGCCGGCGAGGAGGAGGTTCGCCCGGTTGACGAGGTCGCGGGGCGAGCGCGACAGCGCGAGCAGGGTGGCGTCCGCGCGGATGCCGACCGTGGCCTCGGCGGGGTTGAACACCGAGGTGGTGCCCGGGATGCCCGTGCGGCCGGCGTAGATGTAGTTCCAGAGCTGGTTCGGAATGCTGATGGCGGTGGTGTCGTTGATGATCTGATACTCCGGGGCGACGAGTCCGGCACCTGCGAGCGGCCCGGACTGCACGAAGTCGGGCTCGAAGAAGTTGAATACGGTCGGCGCCCGCAGGGAGGCCTGGGCGAGGGTGGCCTCGGGGTTCGGGATAAAGAAGCGGCCGTCGTTGGCGCCTCCCCCGAAGGCCCGCAGCACCGCGGTGGCCCGCAGCAGCGGCTCCTTCAGCTTGCCGTAGCTGGCGGTGGTCGCGATGGCGGCCGAGCGCGCCTCGTAATCGAGGAGGATCGCCCGCACCACCGCGCCGAGGTCGCCGCGCACACCCGCGCCGTTGTTGGCGAAGACCTGTCCCACCCGGTACACATAACCCGGGCTCGGGTTGGAAGTGATGAGCCGCTGGATCAGCTGGCGGGAGAGGAACGGCCCGGTGTTCGGATGGTTGAAAAGGGTGTCGAGGGTGTCCTTCAGGTCCTGCTGCGGGCTCTGCCCGGCCGGGATGCGGCGGCCCGAGAGGATCTGCTTCTCGGCCGTTTCGTGAAAGTCGCCATAGAACCGCATCGGCTGGAGGTAGTTGACGGGGGCGCCGCGGAAGTTCGGGACGCTCGCGTTGCTCGCAAAGCCCAGGCCGGTGAAGACCTTTGCCATCTCCGAGATGGTGCGGTTGTCGTAGGTCGGGATGGGAGCGCCGTTGATATCCACCTTGGCCGTGCCGTCAGGCTGGAGCTCCACGAGGCCCACGCTGAAGAGCTGCATCACCTCGCGCGCGTAGTTCTCGTCGGGCGCCGTGGTTTGGCGGCCGTCCGCAGCGAAGGTCGCCTTGGCGTTGCGCAGGGAGCTCAGGTAGACGCCCATCACCGGGCTCAGGGTCACGTTCTCCAGCAGTTGCCGCGCATTCCCGAAGGCGTCCCGCACCAGCAGGTCATAGTAGTTGGCCAGGGCCCGCGGGTTGTTGAAGAGGGTGCTGTTCACATCCGAGACCACGAAGATCTGGCTCAGGGCGAAGGCCACCCGTTGCCGCAGTTGGTCGGGGGCGGTCAGCGCCAGGCGCCACCAGGCGGCCTGCCGGTTCGGCTGCGAATACTGGGGATTCTCGCCTCGCGCCGTGTAGTCCCGGAAGTCCGCGTCGGTCGCGTCCAAGTGCAGCGATGGAGCGACGCTCATTTGCTGGGTGATCCACGCGTCGAGGCCCGCCCGCTGCTGGCCGGCGAGGGCCCGAATCTCCGCGAGGGTGGGGCCGAAGGTGGATTGGATGAGGAAGCGGGCCGCGTCGTTGTCGGTGAGAACGGTGTCCGCCTGCGCCGGCGGGGCGGCGGGGGCGGCGAAGACGAGCCGGCTGCTCGATTGCAGGAACGCCCCGCGCAGCTCGCCGCCGGGAAAGGCGCTCGAATCGATGCTCACGAAGACGCGGCCCTCCTGCAGGGCCTGCACGACTTGCGCCTTGGTGAAGCCCCCCGCGGCGTCGACCACCCAGGTAAAGCCGGCGACCTGGCCGAGGGGGAGCTTGACGAGGTCCACGCCCACTTCACCCGGGTTACCGAGGCGCACGTAGGCCAGGGTCTGCGCGGCGCTGAGGCCGGAGAAATTCGCGCTCACCAAAGCCACGTTCTCATCCGCGCTCAGCTGGATGCTGGCCACCCCGGAGGCGGTGGAACCGGCCGCGGCCGCCGTGGTGCGGAGGGTGGTCCGGAACAGGGTCGGCTGGTTGAAGAAGAGCGAGACGACCGCGCTGCGGTCCGCCGCCAACTCGTAGCCATTGCCTGCGACGAGGGTCAGCGTGAGGTCCTTGCTCACCGAGGCGCCCGCCGCCGCCGGGGACGCCGCGATGCTCACGGTGGCGAATTCCGCGCCCGCGGGGATGGTTACGCTGGTCGGCACGGCGGTGTAGTCGGCCCCGGCCACCGCCGAACCGCTGAGGGAGAAATTCACCGTCACCGCCACACTGGTGCTGCCGGTGCGGGAGATGCGGAAGGCCGCCGGGGGCGCGCCGCGGTTGTCGGTGGAGGCGGTGGCCGCGACCACCGAGAAGACGCCACCCGACTCCGGGCTCAGGTCGTACACCTCGACCAGCGCCACGCCTGAGGTATTGGCCACGCCGCTGACTTGAACCGAGTAGCTTTTGCCCGGGGGCAGATCGACGAGGAGGGCCGCGTCGCGCGAGCCGGCGGCGAAGGGGAAGGCGCCCGCGTCCCGGAAGGCCGCCGTCAGGGCCGTGGCGTTGCCCGTGCCCCAGTCGTCGTTCACCGCGAGTTCCCGGTTGGTGCCGGACTCGATGACGCTGATGGCCGGGTTGGCGAGGACACCGGCCACGCCGAGGGGCGAGAGGGCGGGACCGGCGGCGCGGGCGAGGATGCGCCGGGGGCCGCCGCCAGGGGCGACCGCGAGGCCCGAGATGAGGACGCCGGCCCCGGTACCCACTTGGGCGCGGGTTGACAGGTTGGTGAGGCGGGCGCGGCCGGTCACGTCGTAGACTTCGACTAGCGCGATGCCGGAGCGGTTGGCGACGTCGCGGACGATGGCCGAGTAGGAGCCGGGGCCGAGGGTCGCGACCATCGCGGCGTCGCGGCTGCCGGCGGTGAGGGCGAAGGCGCCGACGCGCGCGAAGGCGTTCGCCCCGCCGATGGTGTCAGCCGTCCAGTTGTCGTTCCGCAGGAGCGGGGTGTTGGGGTTGGAGGAGGCGAAGAGCTCAATCACCGGATCCGCAAGGACGTCCGCGACCCCAAAGCCGGTGAGGGCCGGGCCGACGGCGCGGATGAGGACGGTCTTGGTCTGACCGGGGCCGACGGCGAAGCCGATGAAGGCTGCGTTGGCGTCCGCGCCCACTTGGGCGCGGCTGGAGAAGTTGGCCATCCGCTGGTCGAACTCGGCGGCGGTCAGCGCGGGGTGCAGGGCAGTCGCGGCGCCGGCGGCGATCAGGAGGGTGGCGCGGGCGGAGGCGGGGAGGCTTCGCATCATCGGTGGAACAGCGGGGTTAGCGGAGGCATTCCGCTGCCGGGCTACGGCGGAGACAAACTTCCGCAGGGCAAAAGGCGAGCTTCAGTCGCTCGGGGGCGAGGATTTTACAAATTTTTGCTCAGGGCCGACGCGGCGCGCTCGACAACGCCCCGCGCCTCGCCTCCTGTCCAAGAGGTCGCCGCTGGCACGCCTCCGTGCCGGGGTCGTCCTCCCCCACGATGCGCTCCTCCCTCGCCCCGGCCCTCTCCTGCCCTCCCGCTACGTTCCTGCTCGGCGCTCTCTTGGTCGCACCCCTCCTCGCCGGCGATTGGCCAGGCTGGCGCGGCCCCCGCGGCGATGGCACCGCCCCCGGCGCCCGCAACCTGCCCCAGACCTGGTCCACCACTGAAAACGTGAGGTGGAAGCAAGAGATGCCTGCCTGGAGCGGCTCCACGCCCACGGTCTGGGGCGACCGCATCTTCCTCAACACGCCCTCCGCGGAGGGTTCCGGCAGCTCTCTGCCACCCCCGCCCCCCGCGCCGGGCAAAAAGGCCCGACCCAGCCCCGCCGGCGGCCGCGGGCCCGGCGGTCAGGAGATCCTGCTGCTGTGCCTCAACCGCGCCACCGGCCGCGAGCTCTGGCGCCGCCAGTACGACCAAGGCAACAGCATTAAGATGAAGCACAACATGTCGTCCCCGTCCCCGGTGACGGACGGCAATTTGGTATGGGTCGCCTCTGGCAACGGCGCCATCGCGTGCTACGACTTCGCCGGCAACCAAAAGTGGACCTTCAATATGGAAAAGAACTTCGGGAAGCTTGGGGTCCAGTTCGGCTACGGCTCCTCCCCGATCCTCGTCGGGGACGCGCTCATTTTCCAGAACCTTCAGGGCCTCTACACGGACGACCCTTCGTACCTCTTCGCCCTGCGCGGCAGCGACGGCAAGTTGCTCTGGCGGGTTGACCGGCCCACGGACGCCGAGCACGAGACGCCGGATGCCTACACCACGCCCGCCCTGCTGGAGCTCAACGGCCGCCGCGAGGTGGTCGTGGGCGGCGGCGGCTATGTAACGGGCCACGATCCCGCTACCGGGCGCGAACTCTGGCGCGGGGGTGGCCTGAACCCCGAGAACTCGAAGAACTACCGCACCATCGCCTCGCCGCTGGTGCACCAAGGGATGATCTTCGTCCCCACCCGCGTAAAGCCACTCCTTGCGTTTCGCGCCGGCGGCATGGGCGACATCACGACCAGCCATCTGGCGTGGAAGTGGTCGGAGAGGGGCTCGCCGGACGTCCCGACACCGGTGGCCGATGGCGAGTATTTGTATATGGTTGATGACCAAGGGGCCGTGACCTGCGTACGCGCGAACTCGGGCGAAAAGGTCTATGGGCCAGAGAGCACCGGGATCGGGCGGACCAGCGGGTCGCCGACGTTGGCCGACGGGAAGCTCTACATCACGAGCGAGTCGGCCGAGACGGCCGTGGTAGCGGTCGGACCTCAGTACCGGCTGATCGCCAAAAATGCGCTGGATGGAAGCTATACTTTGACAACTCCGGCAGTGGCGGACGAGGAGATCTACATCCGCACTGCGACCCACCTGTACTGCCTGTCCCGCCGCTGAAATCTGATGAAGGTCAAGCCCTCCACCCGCCGTTGTTTCCTCCGCTCCTCCGTCGCTGCCGCCGCCACGGTGCAGGTGTTGCCCCGGGCGCTCCTCGGCGGGCCGAAATTCGTGCCGCCGAGCGAGAAGGTGAACGTCGCGGTGGTGGGCGTGGGCGGGCGTGGCCTGCAGAACCTGCGGGAACTGCTCGCCTTGGCGGATGTGCAGGTGATCGCCGTGGCGGACCCGGCCCGGACGTTCAGCCTGGAGGCGTTCTATTACAAGGGCACCGGTGGCCGGGACCCGGCGCAGGCCGCGGTGGAGAAGCATTACGCGGCCAAGACGCCGAGCTTCCGTTGCGCGGCTTACGAGGACTTCCGAGTGCTGCTGGAGAAGGAGCGGGCGGTCGACGCCGTGCTCTGCGCCACGCCGGACCATCTGCACGCGGTGGTGTCGCTCCGGGCCCTGCGGGCCGGGAAGCACGTCTACTGCGAGAAGCCGCTCACCCATAGTATCCACGAGGCGCGCGAGGTCGCTCGCGTCGCCCGCGAGACCGGCCTCGCCACGCAGACCGGCAACCAGGGGCATTCCACGGTCGGGATGCGCGAGACGGTCGAGGCCATCCAGGCCGGCGTCATCGGGACGGTGCGCGAGGTCCACGCTTGGGTCGGCACGAAGCGCTGGAATCCCTCGCTCACGACGCGGCCCGAAGGGTCGCCCGCGGTGCCGGAAGGGATGAACTGGGACCTCTGGCTCGGCCCCCGCTCCCCCCGCGGCTACCATCCCGCCTACCATCCGGTAGCGTGGCGCGACTTCTGGGATTTCGGGGGCTCGAGCATCGGCGACTTCGCCAGCCACGACCTCGACGCCGCAACCTGGGCGCTCGACCTAACGCTGCCGACGCGGGTGGAGGCCTACGCCGCCGGGCCGATGGACCAGGAGATCGCGCCGCACGGGGCCTTGGTGACGTACGATTTCCCCGCGCGCGGCAACCAGCCACCGGTCCGCGTCACTTGGTACGACGGCGGCCTGCGTCCGGTCGCGCCGGCCGCGCTCGGCGGGTTCCCGCTGCCCGGCCGCGGGGTGCTGTTCGTGGGCGAAAAGGGGGCGATCCAGTGCGATGGCGCCGGCGGGGCGCCCCGGCTGTTCCCGGAGAGCCTGCGGGCCGCGCCCAAGCCGGCCGCGACCCTGGTGCGCTCGCAGGGCCACCACCGCGATTGGATCAACGCCTGCAAGGGCGGCGCCCCGGCGAGCAGCGCCTTTGCCTATGGCGCCCACCTCGCGGAACTCGGCCACCTCGGCAACCTCGCCCTGCGGCTCAAGAAGCCCATCCAGTGGGACGGCGCCAATCTGAAGGTCCCGGGTCGCCCCGAGGCCGATCCCATCATCCGCGGCACCTACCGGCCCGGTTGGGAACTCGGCTAAGCCGGCTCAAGCCGCGCTCCACCCGAACTCCGAGCGGCAGGCGGCGATCTCCCACTCCCCCCGCGCCGCGTCCCAGCCCGCCACTTCGCCCATCCACGCTGCGACCTCCGGCAGGCGGGCCGCGAAATCGCGCTCATAATAGCACCAGCCGCCACGGCGCACGACGACGTCCGCCAAGTGGCAGGCCCATTCGGCGCGGACGTGGTGCGCCACCGCCTCGCGCGTGCAGGGACCCGGCAAGGTGCCGCTCCCGTCCGTCCCTGCGCCCGGCTCCAAGAGCGGTTCCAGCGCCGTGCGGCAGGGCACGGGCGGGCGACCGAGGTGGCGGGCGACGGCGTCCACCGCCTGTTCCGCCATCAGGCGGTAAGTGGTCAGTTTGCCGCCGGTGATGTCCCACCAGCCGGGGCGCGGGCTGCAAATCTCGTGGGCGCGGGAGATATCCGAGGGCGAGCCGTCCGGATTCGCGACCAAGGGCCGCAGGCCGGCCCACATGCTGATGATATCCCCGGGGACCAAGGCCGCGGTCGGGAAGAACTCGTTCACGCTCTGCAAGATATAGGTGATGTCGGCGGGCTCGGTCGCGACCGCGGCCGGGTCGCCCGCATAGTCGGTGTCGGTCGTCCCAAGGATCACGCGCTCGCCCCAGGGAATGACGAAGAGGATCCGCTTGCCTTCGGTGACCACCACCGCGTCTGGCACCGGCAGGCGGTGGCGGTCGACTACCAAATGCACGCCCTTGGTAAGGCGGAGCTTGACGGAGCCGTACGGCATCCGATCCGCCCAAGGGCCGGTCGCATTGACCAAGGTGCGTGTCCGCAAGGTAAAGGGCGCTTCGCTCGGGTCGTTCGGGGTGAGTTGGCACTCCCAGCCGTCTGCGACGGGGTTGGCGCCGGTGAGGCGGGTGTGGTTGGCGAGGACTGCGCCGTGGCGGGCGGCGGAGCGCAAGGTGTCAAGCACCAGGCGGGCGTCGTTGGTGAGGGCGTCGAAGTAACGGACCGCGCCGCGAAGGCTGTCCGCCTTGAGTCCGGGCAGGAGGGTGCGGGTCTGGTCGCGGGAGAAGCCGCGGCAGGGCTCGAAGTTCCCGCCGCCGCAGAGCAGGTCGTAGAGCTTCACGCCGATGCGCAGCTGCCAGAGCGGGGGGCCTTCGCCGCGGTAGGCGGGGAAGACGAAGCCGAGTGGTTGCCCGAGGTGCGGGGCGATGCGGAGGAGAATCTTTTTCTCCAAACTCGCCTCGCGGACCAAGCCGATCTCGCCCTGAGCGAGGTAGCGCAGGCCGCCGTGGAGGAGGCGGGTCGAGCGACTGCTGGTGCCCGCGGCGAAGTCCTGCTGGTCGACCAGGGCGACACGCAGGCCGCGCAGGGCGGCGTCGCGGGCCACGCCGCTGCCGACGATCCCCCCGCCGACCACGAGCACGTCGAAGCTTTCCGAGGCGAGGCGGGAGAGCGCGTCGGAACGGGCGGGAGGCAGGGCGGAGGCGGTCATCGCGGCGAGGAGCGGGCGGCGGCGAGGAGATCTCCCAGTTCGGCGAGTGTGGGCAAGACCAGATGCGGGGCCGGATCGGCGGCGGCGGCTTCGGCGGCGGTAGCCTCACCCGAGAGGACGAGCACGCTCAGCACGCCGGCCCGGTGGGCCATCAAAACATCGGTGTAGAGGCGGTCCCCGACCATCGCGACCTCGTCGGCCCGGAGTCCGTGGCGGGCGAGGATGCCGTCGAGCATCGCGGGATCCGGTTTGCCCAGAACGACTTCCGGCTCCCGGGTGGTCGCGCTGCTGAGCAGGGCACAGAGGGCGCCGCAGTCGATCAGGACGGTGGGTTGATCGGTGGGGCAGACGCGGTCCGGGTTGGTCGCAACGTAAGATTTGCCTTGCTGGATCCACCAGGCGGCGCGGCCGAGCCGGGCATAGGTGAGGGTGGGGTCGAACCCCACGACGACGGCGTCCGGTGCGTCGGCGGGATCGTCCGCGGTGAGGGAGAAGCCGGCGGCGGCGAATTCCGCCTGCATGCTGGGGGTACCGAGGGCGAACAGGCGCCGCCAGTCGGGGCGGTGGCGTTGGAGCCAGCCGATGGTGGCTTGGGCGGAGGTGTGTAGTTCGGCGGGGCCGGCGGGGATGCCCATCCGGCCGAGGTGCGCGAGGTAGTCCGCGGCGCTTTTCGAGGGGTTGTTGGTGAGGAAGGTCCAGCTGAGGCCGAGCTCCCGCAGGCACGCGAGGAAGGGCCCGGTCCACGGGAACACGGTGCCGCCGCGGTAGATCGTGCCGTCCAGATCCAACGCCACGTGGCGGATCCCGCGGAGGCGGGCGAGGGTGGCGGGGGTAGGGGAGGGCGTCGCGTGCACGTCAGGAGGTGGTGGCGGAGAGTGATCCGTAGCCGTGGGCGGGCGCCCGCCAAGCCAGGAGGAAGAGGAAGGTGCCGAGGGCGCCGACGCCGAGGAGGGCCCCGAAGGCGGTGTGCCAGCCGGACTTTTCGACCAGCAGGCCGAGGCCCCAGCCGGAGACGATGGTGCTGGCGTAGCCGAAGAGGCCGGTGAAGCCCGCGGCGGCGGCGGCGGCGCGGCGGGTGGCGAGGTTGGCCGCGGTGATGCCGATGAGGGCCTGGGGGCCGTAGATGCAGAAGCCCGCGACCGCGAGGAGGGCGGTGGCCGCCCCAGGCGTGGCCGCGAATTGCCAGAAGGCCCAGAGGGCCGCCGCCGCCCCGAGCATGCAAAACACGCACGTGCGAGCCCCGCGGCCCCCGAAGACCCGGTCGGTCACCCAACCGGCGACGAGCATCCCGACGATGCCCGCGACCTCGAAGGTTGCCACCATCCACCCCGTTTGCTGCAGCGGGAAGTGCTTCATCTCCCTCAGCAATGTCGGACCCCAGTCGAGCACCGCGAAGCGGAGCACGTAGACGAAGAAGTTAGCCAGGCAGATGCGCCAGATGAAGGGGTTGCGGAAGACCTGGGAGCGCAGGAACGCGCGGTGCGCCGCGGGATCCTCCCTCCCGGGCTCCACCGGCTCCGCGCCAGCGATCCGCAGCTCCGGCAAGCCCACCGAACGCGGAGTGTCGCGCAGGAGCAGAAACAGGATCGCGCCGGCAACGGTGCAAAGCATCGCGGGGGCGAAGAAGCACCAGCGCCAGCCCAGCAAGACGAAGTAGCCGCAGGCCACGCTCGCGAGGGCGGCGCCGACCGAGTGGGAGGTGTTCCACACCGCCATCACCGAGGCCAGTCGTTCGGGGCGGAACCAATGGGTCATCAGCCGGCAGCAGGGCGGGAACCCCATCCCCTGCACCCAGCCGTTCACCATCCAGGCGACGCCCAGCCAGAGCACCTCCGAGCCGAAGCCGAACCAGACGTTCGCCGCCACCGAGAGCATCAGGCCCGCCACCATAAAGTAGCGCGCGTTCGCCCGGTCGGCCCACACGCCGTTGGTGAAGCGCGAGACCCCGTAAAGCAGGCCATGCAGGGTCAGGAAGATGCCCAAGTCCGCCTTGGAAATGCCCAAGTCCGCCTGCATCGCAGGCATCGCAAAGCTCAGGTTCTTACGGACAAAGTAAAACGCCGCGTAGCCGAACATTGTCCCGACCAGGGTCCGCATTTGCCAGGAGCGGAACAACGGGTCCGTCGCCGTCGGGCCAGGGTTCGCGGGGGAAACGGGAGCGACGGGGGTCATCGGGGTCAGGGGTTAGGGTTTCACGGCCGCGTGCAGGTCCCACGGACCGCCGGCGCCGAAGAGATTTTCCAGTAGTGGCTCGAGAAGTCCCGTCCGCAGCGCCACGTCCAGCACGGTGAAGCGCCGCCGGATGAGGCCGGCGCGCCGGAACGAGGCGCGGAGCCGGGCTCGACTTAGGCCGATCTCCTCAGGCTCCACTGGCGCCCCGGCGAGCCGCAACCGCCGCCGCAGCTCCTCCGCCGACAAAAGTTGCGCTTGGAGCCGCGCCCGCAGGTCGGGCCAAGCCGCCCGCAAGCGCTCGAGTTGCGCGCGCACCTCCGCCGCGCTGGCGGCCTTGGCGCGGGTCTCCTTCACGGCGGTCTCCACAAAGTCCGTACCCGCGAACAGCGCCCGGAGATCGGCTTCGTCCGGCTGGCCGCCCTCCGCCCACGCCCGCGCGGCGGCGCCCGGATCGAGGCGTTCGAGGTCGGTGGCGAGCAGGGCTTCGTACAGGCGCGCCACGGCGATGGTGGCCACGCCCACCTTGAACCCGTGGGCCGGCGCCTCGCCGCGGTGGGTGTGGCCCTCCATATCCCACAGGTGGCTGAACTGATGCTCGGCGCCCGAGGCCGGCCGGCTGGTCTGCGCCCATTGCATCGCGAGGCCACCCAGCATCAGGCCCTCGACGAGCCGACCGAGTGGCTCCGGTTCGCCGGCCCGGGCTCCCGCCGGATCCGCGAGGGCCTCCCGCAGGCCGCCCTGCACGATGTCCCACGCCCGTCGGTCGATGGCCTCGACGCCCAGCGCGTCGGCCAGCACCCAGTCCGCCCCGGCCGTCACCTTGGCGAGGAGGTCCGCGTAGCCGGCCGCGGTGCGTTCGGGCGGGGCGCGGCCGATCACCGCGAGATCTGCCACCACCACGCGCGGGGCCGGGCAAGCGAAGGTCTGCTTGGCTCCGCCTGCCGTGATGGAGGCGCCGGACGCGGTGTAGCCGTCCATCGAGGCCGCGGTCGCCACGCACAGGTAGGATTCCCGACCGGTCCGGTGGGCCGCCAGCTTCACGAGGTCATTGATGGTCCCGGAGCCGACCGCGACGGGCACCGCCACGTGGCCTCGCAGCGCCTGCGCGAGCCGTTCCACGACCGCCATTTCGGCGTGCGGCGAGCGTTCGGCGAAGAGGTACGGCCGTTCCTGACGCACGCCTGCCCGTTCCAACGCGGCGCGCACCACCTCGCCCGCGAGCGCGTGGGTGTCGGGATCCGCCACCACCACCGCGGGCGCCCCGGGGAAGTACTGCGCGAAGAGGGCGCCCGTCTCCGCAACAACGCCCGTGCCGAGCGCGAGCGCGCGCGTCTCGCGGGCGGCGGCGAGGGCCACCCTGAGCGCGGGGCGGGGATGCGGTGCGACGCTCCTCACGGCCGGGCGAGGTGCGCGTTGACCCCCAGGACGGCGACTTCCGGGTGATCTGCGGCGAGGGACATCGCGCCGAGGTCGAGTTGCTGGCCGTAGACTTCAGTCGCGCCGGTGTGAGGGGGGGCCTGGTAAAGGATGCCTTGCGCGGGGCGCAGGTGGTCGCGGGCGCGCCAAGCCTCGGCCCCGGGGGCGGAGGCGGCGCAGGCCAGGAGGGCGAGCATTTGGAGCAGGGAGCGGGCGGCGGGCATCGTCGGCGGGGTTCCTTCCCAGTGGCCGCGGAGCCGCGTGATGGCAATCTCTGGGTGCCCGGCCTCGGCGGTAATCGCCCGTTGCGGAACGTAGTGACCCCATCTGTGCAGGCTCGCCTTCCGGCGGCTGGCCCTCGATGCTCGCCCGAGTCGTGCTCCGCCTGTTTGACGAATCCACCCCTCTGCTCGTGCGCCTTCCCCTTCGCCTCCTCGCTTCGCTGTTACCTTTAGCGGCCGCGTTTGCCGACGCACCCTCTGCCCCCGTTCGGCCCGCCATCCAAGCCGCCCTCGCCGCCCAGGTGGAGGCCGGTGAGATCGCCGGAGCCGTGACCTTGGTGGTCACTCGCGACGCGGTGCTCCATCACTCGGCCAACGGGCTCGCCGATCGCGCCGCGGGCCGGCCGATGCGAGAGGACACGGTGTTTTGGATCGCTTCGATGACCAAGCCCATCACCGGCGCCGCGATTCTGCTGCTGCAGGACGAGGGCAAGCTCCGCCTCGACGATCCGGTGGCGAAGCACCTGCCGGAATTCGCCGCGCTGCGCACGCCCGCGGGCCGGCCCGCGAACCTCACGATTGCTCAGGTGCTCACGCACACCTCGGGTCTCGGCGAGGCTCCCGGGTCCGCGGCCGAGGCCGCCCGCACCTTGGCGGATCTCGTCCCGGCGTGGCTTGCGGCCCCGATGCAGTACGAACCGGGCGCCCGCTGGAAGTACAGCCAGTCCGGCATCAACGTCGCTGGCCGCATCGTGGAGCGGATCAGCGGGATGCCGTTCGACGAGTTCCTCGCCGGCCGCCTGTTCGGTCCGCTCGGGATGAAGGACACGACCTTCTTCCTCGAAGGGGACGTCCGTGCGCGCCTCGTGACCGCGTACGAGAAAAACCGCCAGACGGGCGAACTGCGCCCCGTGCCCCCGCGCGCCGGTTACGAGGGGGGCCGCAACCGTCCGCCGCTGCCAAATGGCGGCCTTTACTCTACCGGGCGGGATTACGCGCGGTTCTGCCAAATGCTGCTCGGAGACGGGGTCTTCGAGGGTCGGCGGATCCTCAGCGCCGCGGCCGTGCGAGCGCTGCGGACCCCGCTGACGGGCGACCTGCCGACCGGCTTCTTCCAGAGTGAGGCGCACGGGCAGTACGGCCGGAATTACGCTTGGGGGCCCGGCACCTGCATCCTGAAGGAGCCCCACGCGGGCCTCGCGGCGATGCTGTCCCCGGGGACCTTTGGTCACGGCGGCGCGTGGGGCACGCAGGCGTGGATCGATCCGGTCAAGGGCGTCGCGTACGTCCTGATGGTGCAGCGTTCCAACTTCCCCAACAGCGACGCGAGCGTCGTCCGCCTCGCGTTCCAGCAGGCCGCCGCGGCCCGCTGAGTTACGCGGAAGGTTCTCGCAGAAGGGGTCAGGACGAAACCTGCCACCCGTCTTCCCCCCGGGGCCGCTCCCGGCTCAGGGCGTCGGCGGGAGGAAGACCATGCACACGGGCGACGGCACCGCCGCCACGTGCGGGGACGGGCGGATGGCGCCCGTCGCGGGATCCAGCCGCCCCAGAACCACCGTATCCGAATCCTGGTTGCCCAGCGCGACGATCGTCCCGGTGGGATCCCAGCCGAAGTGCCGCGGCGTGCGGCCCCCGGTCGGTACGTGGCCCCGGGCGGAGAGGGTGCCGCGCTCGGCGTCGATTGCAAAGACCGCGAGGCTGTCGTGGCCGCGGTTGGAGGCGTAAAGCCAACGGCCGTTCGGGTGCGCCTGGATCTCCGCGGTCGTGCTCCGACCGGAGAAACCTGCGGGGAGCGTGCTCACCGACTCCACCGGTTCCAAGCGGCCGGCGGCCGGATCGTGGCGGAACACGGTGACCGTTGAATCGAGCTCGTTGACCGCGTAGGCGAAGCGGCCGTCGGGCCGGAAGGCGAGGTGACGTGGTCCGGCGCCGGAGCGCAGGCTCACGTGCGTGGGCGTGTGCGGCGTCAGGCGGTGCGTGGTCGCGTCGAAGCGGTAGGCGCGCACTTGGTCGATCCCGAGGTCGCACACGTAAAGGAAGCGCTCTGCCGGATCGAGGGTGACGGCGTGTGGGTGCGGGGCCTGCTGGCGCGTCGGGTGCACGCTGCGGCCCTCGTGCCGGAGCACGGAGACGGGTTCACCGAGGCGGCCGCTGGAATCCACGGGCAGCGAGGCGACGGCGGCGCCGCTGTAGTTCGCGACCAGAATCGTGCGACCGGTGCGGTCCAGTAGGAGGTGACAGGGGCCGGGGGCGCCCGAGGAGGTCGCGCTGAGCCGTTCGAGGCGCCCGGTGGCACGGTCGATGCGGAAGGAGGCGACCCAGCCAGTGGGGCGATCCCCGAACGTGGTCGACTCGCTGATCGCGAAGAGAAGGCCGCGCGCGGGATCGAGCGCGAGGAACGACGGCTGCGCCATCTCGGCGGCGAGCCCGAGCGGTTCAAGAGCGGGCTCGCCAGCGCGTTCGATGAGCCGGAACGCGTGGATGCCGCGGCTCTTCGGGCCGGTGTAGGTGCCGACAAAGACAAGCGAGCCCGCCGTAGCGGCGGGAACCGCCGCGAAGGCGGGGCTGAGCAGCGAGCAGGCCAGCAGGGCGACCAGGATGGGGTGGCGCATCGCGGCGAGCGGACCGCGTTCCCTCCGTTCCGGCAAGCCTCGTCCGCGCGCCTCCGGCCGTCCGCTGGCCGTTCCGGCCGCCGGACCCGACCCCGGCCGTTTCGCATCAACGGAAGATGGCGATTTCCGGGGTTTGGCCGGCGAGGTGGTGGGCGCGATACATCCCGGGGGTGTTGAAGGGCAGGGCGATGTTGCCGGAGCGGTCGATGGCGATCACGCCCCCGTCGCCGCCCAAGGCCTTGACCTTGGCCAGGGTGTTGGCCGCGGCCTCGGCGAGCGGCCGACCGAGGTACTCGACCTGCGCGGCGATGTCGCGCGCGACACCCACCCGGATGAAGTATTCGCCGTGGCCGGTAGCGCTCACCGCGCAGGTGGCGTTGGCCGCATAGGTGCCGGCCCCAATCAGCGGGGAATCGCCGACGCGCCCGAACTTCTTGTTCGTCATCCCGCCGGTCGACGTCCCGGCCGCGAGGTTACCGTGCTGGTCGAGGGCCACGCAACCGACGGTCCCGAACTTGCGCTCCACGTCGAGGGAGTCGTTCTCGTCGATCGTGGCGAAAACCGGCCCCCCCGGCCCGCCGAGGGCGGCGCGGCGGTTGGCCTGCTCTCGCTCCTTCTTCTGGGCGCGCAGCAGCTCCTCACGCCGGCGCTCGGTCTGGAAATACTCGTTGGGCACCAGCTCGATCCCGCCGACCTGCTCCGCAAAGCGCTCCGCCCCCGCCCCCGCGAACAGCACGTGCGGCGAGCGCTCCATCACCGCCCGCGCCAGGGTGATCGGGTTCCGTACCCGGGTGACGCCCGCGACGGCCCCCGCGGCGAGGGTGCGGCCGTCCATCAACGAGGCGTCCAGCTCGCAGCGGCCCTCCCCGTTGAGCACGGCCCCGTGACCAGCGTTGAACCGCGGCGAATCCTCGAGGATCCGGATCGTGGCGATCACGGCGTCGAGGGCCGTCCCGCCCCCGGCCAGCACCGCGTGGCCGGCGGCGAGCGCGCGGCCCAGGTCCTCGCGGTACTGGGCCTCGAGCTCAGGGGTGAGGTTTTCGCGGGTGATGACGCCGGCGCCGCCGTGGAGGACGAGGCCGTGAATGGGGGACATAGCGGGGGAGGGAGGAGGGGTTTCGGCCGCCGGGCTGACGCCCGCGAGGACGAGGCCCAGCGCGAAGGCTCGGAGGTGCATCGTGGAGTCAGGCCCGCGGTGGGCCCGTCTGCACTCTCGGCGAACTGGTCCCCGCGGCGCCAGCCTTTTGGCGGGCCATCCGTCGGCGGGAGCCGCCCACTCCTTAGAAACTACATTTGTTACTCGTTGGGGCGCAACGTTGATCCATTTTCTTCCTGTCACGGCCAGAATCCGATTCTGGGGCGGCGGCTGAAAGGAAACCGGATTTTCAGGGGGATCGGATCCGGGAGGGGTTTAATCGCGTTGCGCGCAGGACACGTCTCCCAGCTAGTCCCTTGGTCTCTTGGTCCCTGTCCCCTCGGTCCGAGGCGAGGCTCCCGCTGGGAGCTTGCCTTGGCGCCCGGGAAGTTCTCCACTCGCGACTTTTCGCCGCTTCGGTGCGAGAGGCGCGTGGTCGTTCCCCAGGACCGTCCCCCCCCACCCCCCACCGGGGCATGGCCACGCGCTGGCAATCGCGAGCCGGGGCAAGGAACAACCGCTCTGGTAGTTTCCCGCGTCCGACTTCGATCCAATAACCCCCGCCACCATGCCCGCAAAATCCGCTCCCGTTGCCCTGCTCGCCCTCCTGCTGCCCCTCCTTGTCGCGCCCACGCCGGCGCGCGCCGCCGCCGACGGCGCGACGATCACCGGCCAGGTCAGCAACGCCGCCACGCGCTTCTTCCTCGACGGCGCGGTCGTCCTGCTCGCCGGCACCAATCACGCCGCCACCACCGATCGCGAGGGTCGTTACCAGCTCGCCGGCGTGCCGGGTACGAGCGCCACGCTCGAGGTCAGTTTTCCCGGGCTCGACGCGCAGACCGTCACCGTGACGTTCCAGCCGGGGCGGACCGTGGTGCGCGACGTCGAGCTCACGTCCGGCATCTACAAGATGGAGACGCTGCGCATCGTCGGCGACCGCGAGGGCAGCGCGATGGCGGTGACGAAGCAGCGCGCGGCGGCCAACGTGAAGAACGTCGTCGCCACCGACGCCTTCGGCACCCAGACTGAGGACAACGTGGGCAGCTTCCTGCAGCGGCTGCCGGGCCTCTCCGCCGAGTTCTCCACCGGCAGCGTGCGCGAGGTGATGGTGCGCGGCATCGACTCCAACCTGAACACCGTGGAGCTCGACGGCGTCCAGATGGCGAACAACAACTCCTCGGGCACGAACCGCTTCTTCGACTTCCTCCAGGCCTCGATCTCGATGGTCGAGAGCATCGAGGTGACCAAGGCGCCGACGCCCGACATGCCGGCGAGCTCGATTGGCGGCAGCATCAACATGGTCACGCGCACCGCCTTCGGCCGCAGCGTGCCGCGGCAGTTCTCGTACTCGGTGGGCTTCGTGCACGCTGTGGGCCGCATCGGCGGCCGGGCGGAAAAAGGCTACGAGGAGCCGATCAAGGAGCTCACACCCTCGCTGAGTCTCACCTACACCAATCTCCTCGGCCGGAACCGCAACATCGGCCTCTCCCTCTCGCTCTCGCGCAACACCGCGTTCGGCAGCTCCGAGGACGTGCTGCTCAGCTACGAGGCGACGACCGCCCGGCCGGCGTTCATCCGGACGTTCGCGTCGCGCCCCGTCGCCGTGCAGGGGCCGCACACCCGGCAGAACGAGAGCGTGAAGCTCGAGTTCAAGCTGAGCGAGTCGACCGTCCTCACGCTCAACGCCACGCACAACCTCTACCTCGAGGTCAACGACACCCGCGCCTTCAACCTCCAGGCCGCCAACAGCCGCGGGAGCTTCGCCCCCGGCTTCAGCGAGCAGTACACCCAGGCCCTCCCGCTCCCGACCACGATCGCCAGCATGGCCGAGACGTCGTACGACAACATCTCCCACAACTTCCGCTTCTCGGCGTACGCGATTCACCGGAAGGACTCGTGGGTCGTCGACGCCCTCGGCTCGGCCTCGTTCTCCAGCGGCATCCAGAACTGGGGCGGCGACTACGACCGTTACCTGCGCTGGAAGCGCAAGCCCAAGTCGGCCCTGACCATCGGCGGGCTGAGCAACATCGGCTTCATCATCGACCGCCGGAACGACGGGGCCTGGCCCACCGTGACGCAGACCGCGGGCGCCGACGTCTACAACCTCGCGAACTACACGACGCTCTCGATTCAGGAGAACAACCGCATCGCCGACGCGCGCATCCTCGAGGCGCGGGTGAACGCGCGGAGGAATTTCGCGCTGGCGGCGCCGGCCTACGTGAAGGCCGGCCTGCAGTTTCAGCTGCAGGATCGCGACCGCGACTACGACTACTACAGCTTCGCCTTCACGGGCCCGGGCGGCCTCGGCCAGTTCCGCGACCGGCGCGGCTGGGTCGACGAGACGATCAGCGGCGTGCGGCAGGGCCCGTGGGCCGACCTGCTCTACGTCACGCAGCACCGGCGGGACAATCCCGCGCAGTGGACCCAGGATTACTATTACCACTACTCCCAGAAATTCCTGAACCGGGTGAAATTCACGGAGGAAATCGGCAGCGCGTACCTCATGGGCAACGTGCAGCTCGACCGGCTCAACATCCTCGCCGGCCTCCGGTACGAGGACACCAGCCTGCTGGCCGACGGCCCGATCCGCCGCGTGAACCCGGCCGAGCAGGCGAGGCGCAACGCCTGGGTGGGCCCCGTGACGGAGGCCGAGGCGCTGCGCCGGGCGAATGTCGAGTTCGCCAACCGCAGCAACAACCGGGGCGGATACGAGAACGTTTTTCCGGGCATCCACTTCAAGTACGCTGACCGCTCCGGACTGGTCGCGCGCGCCAGCTACTCCACGAGCATCGGCCGCGCGCCGATTGCCTCCCTCATCCCGACGGTGAACGTCAGCGACTCCGCCCAGACCATCAGCCTCGCGAACACCGCCCTCAAGCCGCAGTTCTCCGACAACTTCGATCTCAACCTCGAATACTACTTCGAGCCCGTCGGCCTGTTCTCGGTCAGCGGGTTTCTCAAGGAGGTCAGCGGCTTCATCTACACCGACAGCAGCCAGTTCGTGCCCGTCGGCCCGAACAACGGCTTCGACGGCCTCTACGAAAACTACCGCATCTCGACCACCGCCAACGGCGGCAGCGCGCGCTACCGCGGCGTCGAGTTCAGCTACCAGCAGCAGTTCACCTTCCTGCCGGGCTTCCTGCGCGGGCTCGGCGTGAACGCCAACTTCACCCGCCTCTCGACCAAGGGCGACTACGGCGGCACCGTCGCCACCACGCAGGTCGCCGGCTTCCGGCCCAAGACCGCGAACTTCGCCCTGAGCTACCAGTTGAACCGGTTCCGCTTCAGCGCCCAGGCCAACTGGGTCGACACCTACCTGATCTCGGTCTCGACCAACGCGGCGTCGATCAGCTACGAGTCGCCCCGTACGTTCGTGTCGGCGAAGTTCAGCTACCGGGTCACGCCGCGCACCATCGTCTACCTCAACCTGGACAACATCACGAAGGAACCCGTGAACAACCGCTACACCGGCTACCCGGACCGCACGTCGATCACCCGGCAGCTGTACCCGTCCGTCGGCTTCGGCGTGCAGGGGCGCTTCTGATGCAAGTCGCGCTCAAGTTGAACCACTGAAAGGAAACTGACTGAAAGGAAACTGGATTTTCAAGGGGATCGGATCCGGGAGGGGTTTAACTGAAAGGAAACTAGCTGCTAGGAAACTGGATCTTCAGGGGGATCGGATCCGGGAGGGGTTTAGCTGCTAGGAAACTGGATCTTCAGGGGGATCGGATCCGGGAGGGGTTTATCAGCGGACCGGCCCGTTGCTCCAGCGCGGGACCAACGATTCGACGTAGCGTTTCTCGTGGGCGAGCAGGTCGGCGGCGGTGCGCGCCGGCGCGAAGGGATCGGTGATCTCCACGCGCACGCTCTCGACGAGGAAACCGGCCGGATCGACCACAGCGGCGGTGGAGACGAAGCGGACGTAGCTGACGCCGTTGAGCGTGGGGTGGGCGAGCGGCAGACTCCCGGCAGGGCGGTCGTCGACCTGGAGCGTGACCTGTTGGGTGGAGAGGTCCCAGGCCAGGGTGACGGTGTGCCAGGTGTCCGGCGCCAGTGTGGCCGACCCGAGCCGGCCTTGGTTGTCGATGGAGGCGCGGAAGACGGCGAACTCCTGGCCGAGCGGGTTCGACGGATCGAAGAAGCGGTCGTTTAGACACAGCATCGCACCCTGGTGGCCGCGCTGGAGTCGAAGACGCGCAGTGAGGGCGCCCTTCCAGCCGTTGGGGAAATTCCACTGGGCGACGTCGGCCCGATCGTCGTTCGCCTTGCGCACGTGCAGGCACTTCGCCGCGGAGTGGTCCGGGTGGGGCGCCAGTGTCGCGCCGGCGGTGCGGCCGCGCCACCAGCCGCGGGCGGGACCGAAGTGCTGGTACACGCTCCATTGCTCCAGGCCGTCGGAGAAGTCGGTTTGCGCCGTGGTCGCGACGATCCAGGCCGGGTCCAGCAGGATCGGGTTGCGGCCGCCCGGGCCCTGGCCGGCGATGACGACGAGGCGGTCGTCGTTGGTGTAGGCAGCCAGCGGATACGCCGTGCCGCGGTCGCCGGTCTTCTCGGGATTGTCGTTGCGGCGGTGGTCGAGATAGATCTCCCGAAAGCCCCGCCAGGTGCGGCCCTCGTCGGCGGACACGGCGATGTGCAGGGCGTCGCGGCCGCCGTAGACCCCCTGACCCTCGTGGCGCAGCGGCATCTCGCAGTTGTTCCAGGTGGCGACGAGCCAGCCGTTGGGGTGGCGGAGGAGGTTGGCCGGACCGGTCGAGGTGTGGAAACGGCTGGCGGTGGCGGGCGTCCACGTGGTGCCGAGGTCGGACGAGTGAGTCTCGTAAAGAAAACCCGCCTGGGTGCGGAGCAGCATCCAGAGGCGGCCGTCGCGGAGCTGTTCGAGGGCCGGTTCGCAGGCGCCTTCGTTGCTGCCGTTGAAGCCGGCATAGCAGGGCGCGACGAGCGGGGAGGCGCTCTGTTGCCAGGTTTGCCCGGCGTCGTCGGAATACAGCACCACGGTGATGTGCCGGCCGGTGGGCGGGGCGGCCTTGGCGTGCGGTTGCATGCTGCCGAACGGCACGACTAGGCGGCCCCCAGGGAGTTGCTGGTACTCCATTTGCGAGCCGTTGTACCCGCGCCAGATGCGGCGGGGCGGCTCCGCGGTGCGGGCATCGGCGCGGTTGAGCCAGACGTCGAGATAACGCGTGAGCCCGACCTGCTGCGCGGCCTCCTTGTCCAGGGCCTCGCTCCGGATGAAAACGCCCAGGACCTGCCGGGTGCGCGTCAGGATTACTTGCGTATTCGAAAGTACCTTACTATCCAGGATCGTCTGGCTTTGGGCAACGGCCCGCGGAAGCGACGGCCGGAGCAGATGCACCTGCCCTGCCCGGTCCGGGAGCGCGACCGGCGCGGCGGCGGGCTTTTCGCGCGAGTAGAACGCGAAGCTGCCGTCGGGCTGGCGCAGGAGCGACACCGGCGAGCGGGCATTCTGCTGCAGCAGCCGCGGAGGTTCGGGCGGAGTGACGAAGTCGTTTTCGCGGAGCGCAACTTTGACGGTGCTGCGCATGGTGGTGATCCAGAGTTCGCCGGGGCGCCGTTCGAGCAGGTAAGGGTAGGAGGTGTCGCGCTTCGGCGCGCGCACGATGACCGCCGGCCGGGTCCAGGTGCGGCCGTCGTCGGCGGAGAGGGCGAATGACAGCTCGGCGCGCTGGTTGATGGCTGGGACGGCGGACCATTGGTTGTCGCCTCCGCGCCGCGGGTGATCAGCCTCGCCCTCGCGGTAGAGGCGGTTCCAGACCAACGCGAGCCGGCCGCTGGCTAGGCGCTGAATCATGGGCGGGGCGGTGCTGGCGCCGATGGCCGTGGGGACGAGCTGCTGCCAGTGCAGGCCGTCGTCCGAGTGGGCCTGATACAGCACATCGAGGGTGGTGCGGATGAGCATCCAGAGCCGGCCGTCGTGCCGCTGAACGATGGCGGGTTCGAGCGCGCCGTCGTGGTGACCGTGGCCGCCGAGGTCGAGGAGGTTGCTCGCCCGCCAGGTGCGGCCCTCGTCGTCGGAACGGTAGATGAGGCAGCCGTGCCGGCCGGGGTTCCGCAGGATCTTCATCGTGGTGAAGACCACCCCGCCGTCGACAGTCTGGATGATGTTCCGAATCGCGCCGCTCCAGTCGTCGTGGAGCTTCTGCGGCGCCTCCCAGGTGCGACCCTGGTCGGTGCTGCGCATCACGTAGGTGGGCAGGCGGACGTCGGGCCCGGGCTCGGCGCGGGCGGTGTCCCAGAGCCAGCTGCGCTCACGGTCGTTGAGGAAGGCGAGGATGAGGGTGTCGTTCTTCGTGCGGATGAGGGCGCGTTCCAGGCGGACGAGAAACTTGTCGGGCGCGGCAAACAGCGGGGAGCGCTGCCAGGTGCGGCCGTCGTCGCGGCTGGTGAGAAACTCGGTGCCGTCGACCGTGGCGAGCGCGCCGTCGGCCAGAATGACGAACGGCCCGGCGGGCAGCGACTCGCTCCAGGTGACGCGGGGATCGAGGAATACGTCGGCCGGCGGGGAGGCGGGGGTGGCGGCCGGCAGGGAGGTCAGGGCTGCGCACAACGCGAGAGCGCACGCGCGAAGGCGCGTGAGGGACCCAGCCTTCGCGCGCGGCTCCGGCGGGCGCCGCAACGCGCTGCCGTGGATCAAACGACTACCGCCCGTGGCAGGCATAAAATCGCCGGCGGCTGGAGGCGGGGGCAGACCGCGCATCGGGGCTCAGTCCTCCCCAAGGCCAGTCTTCAGGGTGCGGGCAAACTCGGGCAGCAGCCTCATGACGGCGCCGAAGTCGCTGCCGTGGGCGATGAGTTGGGCGCCCTGCTGTTTGAGCAAGGCGATGTCCTCGGCGGTGCCGGAGGGGCGGCCCCAGGCCTTTCCGTGGCGCGCGGCGGCGGCGGCGACCGTGGCCTGGGCTGCGACCATCTTCGGATTGGTCCAGTCGAGCGGGCAGCCGAGGCGCAGCGACAGATCGCCCGGGCCGATGAAGAGCCCGTCGAGGCCGGGGACGGCGGCGATGGCGTCTATGTTCTCCAACGCCTCGGGGGTTTCGATCTGCACGATCAGAAAAGTCTCGGCGTTGGCGGCGGCGGGATACGCGAGGGTGCCGTTGAGGTAGAAGTCATTGTCGAGGCCGGCGCCATCGAGGCCGCGCTGGCCGAGCGGGAAGAACTTCACGGCCTGGGCCAGGGCGTGCGCCTCCGCGGCGGTGTTGACCAGGGGGATCATCAGGCCGGTCGCGCCGTCTTCAAGAAGATGATACAAATCGGTGGCGTTCCGGCTGCCGGTGCGGACGATGCAGTCGATGTTGGCCAGGTGGTGGTGGGCGATCAGGCGCTGGAGTTCGCGGCGCTCCCACGTGCTGTGCTCCGCGTCGAGCCAGATGGCGTCGTAGCCAGCCTTGGCGGCGTGGGCGGGCAGCATGGTGGTCGGGTAATAAAGACACGCGATGCGCGCGGCTTTGCCCTGGCGGATACGGGAGCGGATGAGGGAGGAACGCATGAGGAAGGGGGCGGTGGTGTGATTGAGGGAGTGGTGGACGTGGGAGCCGTTCGGCTAGGGGAGGGGCGGCCTCGCCAAACTCCTCGGCTCGCCGCGGGGCGGCGAGCGGAAACACGCCGACCGGGCAGGAGGAATTGAGCCCGTGAAGCCACGGCGGCACAATCCGGGAAACGGAGGGCCGGGTGGCTGCGTGCGCCCGCGGGTGAGCGGTGAAGCTTGCGGCCGGAGATTCGAATGCCCTTCGACAGATCTTCCTGCGGCGTCGTGAGGGTTGCGTTTGTGTCCGGCTTCGACGTTGATGGCTCGTCGGTACTGCTGGTGGACCCCTCCATTCTTCCCGATGATCAAACGACTGCTCGCCGTGTTGCTGCTGGGCTGTTGGGCCCGGGCGGATGTGGTGCTGCAGGAGCGGGTGGCGCAGTTACCGTTCATGCATCCGGGGCCGTTTGTGCTCACCGGAGATGGGGCGATCTGGGGCATGGACGTGCGCGGGGCGTTGCGCTCGACCGACCAAGGGCGGACCTGGAAGGCGAAGGAGATCTTCGACGCGGAGCGGTTTCAGCCCAGTGGCGAACGGGCGCTGCTGCGCACGAAGGAAGGCGTGATCCTCTATGCGTTCCTGAACCGGAAGGAGCTCGTCTTCAAATGGGACGACAAACAAGGCGGGCCCCTCGAAGGGTGCCGCGTGCCAGTATACCTTTCGCGCAGCGCGGATGACGGCGTGAGTTGGGCGCCGCCGGTGCTGTTGCAGGACGGCTGGTGCGGCGCGGTGCGGCAGATGATCCACCTGCGCAGCGGCCGCGTGCTGCTGATCTGCCAGCGGGCGAGGGCCAATCCGGGCCGGCATGTGACGATCAACTACTACTCGGACGACCTGGGCCAGACCTGGCGCGCCAGCGAGGAGATCGACCTCGGCGAGGCGGGCAATTACCGCGACCCGGTCACCGGCCTCGACGCGACGACCCACGGCGGTGCGATCGAAGGCACGGTGCTCGAGCGGCGCGATGGTTCCTTGAAGCTGCTGCTGCGGGTGCCGCACGGGTGCTTCTACGAATCGACCTCGCGCGATGGCGCGAAGTGGACTCCGCCCGCGCCCTCCACGCTTGAGGCAAGCGATTCGCCGGGGATGATGCTGCGGCTCGCTAGCGGCCGGGTGGCGCTGGTGTGGAATCGGTTTCGCGATCCGGTGAAACGCACGGGTCGGCGCGAGCACCTGTCGATCGCGTTTTCGGAAAACGACGGCCTCACCTGGACGACGCCGCAGGTGATCGCGAGTCACCTTACCCCGCGGGGCAAGAAGGAAGCGGGGTACTGGGTGTCGTACCCGTATATCTTCGAAGTGGCGCCGGGGCGGCTCTGGATTTCGACGATGCAGGGGCGCTGCAGCGGGGTGCTCGATGAACGCGATTTTCTGGGGCCGGTGGCGAATCCTCTCGACGGCCAGGTGGTGCGCATCCTCGCGCTCGGCGACTCGATTACGAAAGGGGCGCGTCCGGGCGTGAATCCGACGGAGGTGTTCAGCGCGCGGCTGCAGGCGGCCCTACGGGCGGAGGGCCTGCCGGCGCGGGTGCACAATGTCGGCATCGGCGGCGAGCGCACCGATCAGGCGCTGGCGCGGTTGGAGCGCGAGGTGATTGCGCAGCGACCGCACATCGTGACGATCATGTACGGCTCGAACGACAGTTTCGTGGACCCAGGGAAGGCCGAGTCGCGCTTGAGCGAGGCGAAGTATCGCGCGAATCTTGCGGAAATCGTGCGCCGCGTGCAGGCGACCGGCGCGCTCGCGGTGGTCATGGCCCCGCCCCGGTTTGCGGAGGAGTTTCGCAGGAACGGGCTCGGCGAGGACGCCAATGTCCGGCTGGCTCCCTACACGGAGCTCGCCCGGCAGGTGGCGCGCGAGGCCGACGCGACGCTGGTCGATCATTTTGCCGGTTGGTCCGCCGCGCAGGCGGGTGGCCGGAAGCTGCAGGCTTGGACGACCGATGGCTGTCATCCCAACGCCGAAGGGCATGCGGATTTGGCAGCGCGTATGCTTCCCCTCCTGAGCTCGCTCGTCCGTGAGTTCCCGTCGTGACCATGAACACCATACCTCCTGCGCCTAAAGCCCACCCCGCCCCAGCACCCGACGGCCGACGCCAGGCACGGAGGATCCTATCACTTTCTCGCGCGCTCCTCGCGGCCGTCCTGCTGGCAGCCGGATCGAACGCGTCCGGGGCACAGACCCCGGGGACGACCGCGATGATCGAGGGGCGAGTTCTCAACGCCTCGACCGGCATCTATCTCAACCGCGCCCGGGTGAGCGTCGAAGGCTCGCAACTCGAGGCGTTCACCAACGAAAACGGCGAGTATCGTCTCGCGGGGGTGCCGGCGGGCGAAGTGAGACTGCGCGTCAGTCACGCCGGGCTCGAGGCGCAGTCGGCCGTCGTGCGGGTCGCGCCGGGCGAGACGGCCCGGCGGGAGTTCGAGCTTTCCCTGCCGCGGGATCAAACCACCGCGGGCAAGTCGGAGATCCTGAAACTCGAGCAGTTCGTGGTGGAGTCGACGACACTCAGCGCCCAGGCGGCGGCGATCAACGAGCAGAAGTATTCGCCCAACATCAAGAACGTCGTCGTGCTCGACGAGATCGGCGACCTCGGTGACGGCAACATCGGCGAGTACCTGAAATACACGCCGGGCATCTCGATCGTCGGCGCGCCGCAGACCGCGGGCTCGGCGTCGATCCGCGGCATGCCCTCCGGCGGCATCATCTTCATGATCGACGGGGCCGAGGTCTCTTCGCCGTCGGCGGATCGCGGCTTCGACCTCGCGGCGAGTTCGTCGGGCAGTGTCGATCGCATCGAAATCACCAAGGTGCCGACCCCGGACCGCCCGGCCAACGCCGTCGGCGGCACGGTGAACATCGTCGGCAAGAGCGGCTTCGCCAACCCCCGCCGCGTGCTCCGCCTCAACACCTACGCGGCGTACAATTCCGACAATCGCCTGCAGCCGCCCAGCCTGGGCGATCGCGTCGGCAGCGACCGCTACTCGAGCGAGCGCAAGATCCAGCCGGGCTTCGACCTGAACTACTCGCACCCGGTGAACAAGTCCCTGGCGTTCACTCTCAACCTCAGCAGCATGCTGCGTGTCTACGACATGGACTACGACAACCCCCTGTGGGACATGGTCCGTGGCGTGCTCACCACGTCGACCGTGCAGAATGTGCTGCAGACGACGGAGCGCCAGCTGGCCTCGACGACAGTCGACTGGCGGATTAACAAGGACAACGCCCTGCGCCTGAATGTGGAGCACGTGCAGATCAACACTCCGACGCGGCAGAACGTCTTCGCGGCGGTGTTCGGCGCCGGCTCGACCGGAGATGCCTTCTTCACCCAGGGCGCCGCGGCCGGCAACGATCTCGTGCGGCAGACGATGACCTATGGCGATCGCACTCGCGGGACTTCCGCGGCGGTGCTGCGCTACCAGCACGAGGGGCGCGTCTACCGGCTCGACGCCAGCGTCAATTTCTCGCGCAGCTGGGACGAACGGAAGGATCTCGAACACGGGTTTTTCCGCACCATCGGGACGACCTCGCTCGGGCAGCTGGTCATCCGCGCGGAGGATTTGCCGGGTGTGTACTCGCGCCGCGCGCCGAAACTCACCGTCGCCAACCGCGCCGGCCAGCCGGTCGATCCCTACGACAATGCGCAGCTGGCCCTCGGCAACCCCACCAGCCAGCCCGAGGAGTTGCGCAACGATTTGAAGAGCGCGTCGGCCAACGTGGCGCGGACGTTTTTCGTGCCGGCTCCGCTCACGCTCAAGACGGGGTTCACCCTCAACCGGCAGCGCCGGGACCGCGTTTCGCAACTGCGCACGTGGACATTTGCGCCCCCGGCCGGGATCAGCCGGCTCGCCGGCGGCCACGACCTCACCAACGAGAGCCTGTCGCGGCAGGAGTTTTTCAACGAGACGCTTCGGGTGAAGTGGGTCAGCCCGGCGAAATACTACGAGCTCTTCAAGGCCCGCCCGGACTGGTTCACCCTCAACGAGGCCGGCGCGTACTCCTCGGGGGTGACCAACTCGCGATTTTTCCAGGAGACCATCACGGCGGCCTATGTGCGCGGCGACCTGAAGCTCCTGGACAACCGCCTCTGGTTTGTCGGCGGCGTGCGCTTCGAGCGGACCGACGATACCGGGGCCGGTCCGCTCGACAACGTGCGGGCCACCTACCAGCAGGATGCGAGCGGCAACCTCATCCGCGACGCCGCCGGCCGGCCGCAGCCGGTGGCGGGCACGGCGATGGAGTTGGCGCGCCTGCGTTACACCGAGCGCGGGGCGACCGCGAGGCGCGCCTACTCCGACTATTACCCGAGCATCAACAGCACGTACTATGTCACGGAGAACCTGGTCGCTCGCGCGGCCTACGCGAAGACGCTGGGCCGGCCGTTGCTCTCGGAGGTGGTCCCGGGCATCACCGTCTCTGACCCGGCCTCCTCGGTGCGCACCGCCACCATCGTCAACTCGGGCCTCGCCCCGTGGTCGGCGGACAACTTCGACCTCTCGTTCGAGGCTTACGGCATCAAGGGCGCGGTGGTTTCCCTCGGGCTCTTCAAAAAGGACATCAAGAACTTCTTCGTGCAGGTGCGCGGGCCGGCGACCCTCGAGCAGCTGGAGAGTTTTGGGCTGAACGACGACTACCTCGACTACGAGATCATCACCAAAACGAACGGCGGCCAGGCGTCGGTCGAAGGCTACGAGGTGAGCTGGCGGCAGTCGCTGTACTTCCTGCCGGCGTGGGCCAAGGGGTTCTCGACCTTCGCCAACGCGACGATCTCCCGCGTGGAGGGGCCCAACGCGCCCGACTTCACGCCGTTTGCGCGCAAGAACATCAACTGGGGCCTGAGCTACAACCGACGCGCCTTCTCGTTCAAATTCAACGTGGCCTACGCTTATAAGGTGAACGGCGCGCTCAACGCGGCCAGCGCCACCATCCCCGCCGGCACGCGTTCCTATGTGGCACCCCAGATCACGCAGGACTGGTCGTTCGAGTACCGGATTTCCAAATACTTCACCGCCTACGGCGGCGCGCGCAATTGGAACGGCGCCAACAAACGCACCGAGCGCTTCGGCCCCGGCGCCCAACCGTGGACGCGACCGCAGGTGTTCCAGAACTTCGGCACGCTGGTCACGATCGGTGTCCGCACGCAGCTTTAGGCCAACACACTGCACTACTAATGACCGGTCCGATTTGTTGTCGTAGCGAAACCCACCTTCGGCGGGCGACCGCTTGCCCGCCGGAGGCGGGTTTGGTCGATGCTCGTTCGCGAAAGCCCGACGGCTTCCGCTACGGTGTACTTATGTCGATCTGCTTCGCGCTCTCTCGTGACGATTTTCTCGTAGGCCAGCGCGCTCGCGCGCGCCAGGTGCGTTTAGGACCGGAGGTGGGCGCGCGCGAGCGCGCTGACCCACGGAGTGCACTTCGGTTGACCCGAAACCACTCGCTTACGCTCGGGTCGACGGGAAGCGAGAGCCTTCGGCCCGACCGGAAGGGCGGCTTGGGCGTGTGGATCGGCTTGTACCTTTGCCTGGTGAGCGCCTCGGCCGCCGAACGGCCGTTCACCAATCCGTTCGGCCTGCAACTGCGCCCGCCGCCCGCGACGGTGGCGGAAGTGCGGGCTCCCGCGATCCTGCATGAGGCGCCGACCAACGAAACCAGCCTCGTCCGGCGGGCCGACGGCACGATCGAGCTGTACGCGATCGCCAAACCCGCCAGCGACGCCGTGGCGGTGATGCGGTCGCGCGACGGCGGGTTGACCTGGAGTGCGGCGGAGACCGCGTTTCCGCTGCCGGGCAAGGCCTACTACGCGATCCAGGTGCTGGAGGCGGCCGATGGCGCGCTGCACGCCGTGGTGCACATTCTGGGCGAGGGCCCGGGCGGATATCGCGGGAGACTCTACGAGGTGTATCATGCGTGGAAGGACGCGGGCGCGGTGGCGTGGACGCCACCGAGAAAAGTCGTGCCGGGGTACGTGGGGTCGATTCGTGGTTTCACGGCGTTGCGCAGCGGCCGGATCGTGCTGGCTGTGGCCCGGGCAGTGACGGAGCGCGAGCAGGCGCCGGCGGCGGGGCCAGATCGCGGCTGGAACGACACGTATGTGTATTTCACCGACGACGCGGGCGCGACCTGGACGCAGTCGCCGGATGTGCTCTCCCTCGAATTGGCTGGCAAGAACGTCACACGCTACGGGGCGATCGAACCGGTGCTGCTCGAGCGGCGCGACCACGTTTGGATGCTCGTGCGCGATCGCGGCGGGCGGCTGTGGGAGTCGCGCTCGCCCGATGGCGCGCGGTGGGCGGGGTTGACGCGGACCGAGTTGGTGTCGTCCGACTCACCGGCCGGCCTGCTCCGGCTGCGAGATGGCCGCATCGTGCTGTTTGTGAACGCCTGCCAGAATTGGTCCAATCCGCGCAGCTACGCGATGGGCGGCCGGGAGGTGCTGCAGGCCGCGATCAGCCGCGACGAAGGTGCGACGTGGCGGGGCTTTCGCGAGGTGCTGCATGAAACCCTCGGCACCGGCAGAGGCGATCGCGGGACGGCGTACCCTTCCGCGGTGGAGAACGCCGCCGGCAAGATCGTCTTCGCGAGCGGCCAGGGCGAGGGCAAGCGAGCGATCGTGATGTTCGATCCGGCGTGGCTCGAAGAGCAGGAGGTGCGGGACGATCTGAGCTGCGGGCCGGTGGGCTGGACGCAGTATGGCAGCGACGGCTTGCGCGTGGAGCCGCGCGAGGGTGGAGGCCGGGCGCTGGTGATCCCTGTCACCGCGGAGGCGGGCGGAGGTGCGTTGTGGAGTTTTCCGAGCGCGGTGTCGGGAGAGATCGTGCTGCAGGTGCAGGCGCCCGCGGGCGGGTCGGCCGTGCGGTTGGTGCTCACCGATCACTTCAACCGGATCGACGACGGGAAGGCGGCGGCGAATGCGGTGTTCGCAGTCGACTTGGGGGGAAGCCTGGCGTCGCGCCCTGCCGGTTGGGTTAAAGTGCAGGTGGCGTGGCGGGACACAACGCAGGGCGGCGTCGCGACGGTCTCAATCGACGGAGTGGCGGTCGGCACCACGCCGGCGCAGCGGGCAGCGCCGTGGGGCGTGAACTACCTGCGGCTCGAAGTGGCTCGGGGCGCAAGCGGGGAGGCCCTGCGCGTCGCGGACGTGGAAGCCCGCCGCAACGAATGAAACCGCGGAAGCGGAAGGTACTTCCTTGGGCCGGTGCCAGCTCTGAGCAGGGTCCATTCAATAGCTGCTAGGAAACTGGATTTTCAAGGGGATCGGATCCGGGAGGGGTTTAGCTGCTAGGAAACTGGATTTTCAAGGGGATCGGATCCGGGAGGGGTTTAGCTGCTAGGAAACTGGATTTTCAAGGGGATCGGATCCGGCTGCTAGGAAAGCTGCTAGGAAACTGGATTTTCAAGGGGATCGGATCCGGGAGGGGTTTAGCTGCTAGGAAACTGGATTTTCAAGGGGATCGGATCCGGGAGGGGTTTAAGGGGAGGGTGCCGGGTAAAAGCGGAGTCGGACCCCTATAGTCCCCCAACGCTCAAGTCCGCCTGACCGGCCAGCGGCGCGAAGAGCCGGCTAACGAAGATATCCCGACAGAAACTCAGCGACTCGTCCGATTCCGGCGCCGCGCCGGCGAATGTTCGGATGGCCGTCGTGTTCACCATGATGTTAAGGGACACGCCTCCGGCCGCTCGCGGTCAAGCAGCGAGGCTTCAAAGCGACTCCGCGGCGTCGGCTTGAACGAAGTCGTCGTCTGGCGAGGCCTGCCCATCGGCTGCCGGCCAGAAAACCGGCTCGGAATCGGCGGAATCAGGCTGGGAATAATCTTCGCCGAACAGTTCGCCCTGCCCGGAGTCCGCCGGGGCCACTTGCGGCGGCATGGGCAGTTCGAAGCCGTTCTGGTCGAAGTCCTCGTCCGGCTCCATCACCTCGGCGCGGAACCGGATCGGCTCGTCGCGCGGCTGTGGATACGGCAGCCCGGGCGGGAAATCCGGCGGGTCGAGGGCGTGACAGTCGCCCGTGGCGGCGTCGATGAGAACGTCGACCTCCGGCCGGGGCGGACCCACGGCGAAGGGATGATCGTGCGGGCAGAAGAGGCCCAGGGGCGCGAGGATGGCGGCGATTTCGGCTTTCGTCTCGGCGACGGCGATGGGCCGCAGCAGGCCTGAGCAGAGCGGGCATTGGAGCGGGTCCGCGCCCCAGACTCGCTGGATCAACTCCCGCCAAGCGGCCCGGCGGCGGCGTGGGTTTTGCCGGCCGCAGTGCTGGCAGTTCGTTGCCGAAGCCCGCGGCTCTTGTTGCTGTACCAGCCGTAGTAGCGGACCTGCGGCACACCCTTTGGTGGAACCTGGTCGAGCAGCGCGGCGATGAACTGGGAGGCGGAAAAAACCTCGAAGTTGCGCTTCGTGCGCCAGTGGCGATCCGAGCGGTAGAGGACGCTGCCGGCGTCGGCGTTGTACGTAATCTTTTCGAGGGAGAACGGGGCGCGCAGGAGGTACTCCGCGAGGCGCCGGCGGCCGGCGGCATCGGCGGCGGCGAGAGGGGCCTCGCCGGCATCGACGGAAAAGCCGCTGTGGCGCCAGTTTTGCAGCTTGGCGATCTGCCAATCGGCGAGGGTGCCGGCGTCGCCCAGGCGGCGCAGGACGGTGTGGCGCCAGAGTTCCGCGAGATCCTGCCAGCCGCCGGCCGGGGCGAGGTGGAAATCGCCGTTGGGGGCAAACACACCGGCGGCGGCCAGCACGTGCACGTGGGGGTGCCAGAACAGAAAGTCGCCGAACGTCTGCACGGCGACGACGAGCCCCGGCTGGCCTGCGGGCTGTCCGGTGCGTTGGCGGAGCCAGGTGGTGATCGCGGAATGGGCGGCGTGGTAGAGTTCGCCGAGCAGGGCGCGGTTGAACTTGAAGGTGTGGCGGATTAGCCGGGGAATGGTGAGCACGAGGTGCCGGTGGGGCACCGGGGCGCAGATCTCATCGGCGATGAAGGCGCCCTCGATGAGGGTGCGGCGCTGGTGGCACGAGGCGCAGATCCCGCGCTGCTTGCAGGAAAACGGGCAGAGGAATTCGTGATCGCAGTCGGGGCAGTGGAGGCGGGTGAAGCCGGCGTGGAGGTCGCCGCAGTCGAGGAAGGCGGCGATGGTCGCGGCGGCTGCGGGGGAAAGGCCGGGGACCTTCGCAGCGTGGTCGTGGAGAATCTGCCAGACCGGCGAGGCGCGGGGCTGGCGGGGACGGTAGCGATGGCAGACCAAGGGGAGCAAAACACGTGCTCCCGGCGGGAAGGGAAAGTTCGCGGTCTACCCGATTCAAGGGCCGGAGGCCGGGGAGTAAGGAATCTTTTTTCCGCTGAGGAGCGGCGCGGGTTGCCGGACCTAGGGAGTTTTTTCCGGGCTGAAGTTTTGACGAACCTTGGTCCACAATGACCGATGACGCCCAACCCGAAACGCCCCGCGCGCTGGCCAAAGGAGGGATTCAGCCGGAGAGAGACGCTCAACAAGCCTTCGTGCAGGTTTGCCGAGGTGAACGAGAGCCAGAGTCGACGTACGAGTTGCTTCGGCAAAAGCTCAAGCTTCGGCGGGAGTTTGAACAGGAAGGATTGGTTGGCAGGGGCGAGAGCGATGAGAACAGACGCCGCGCCATCGAAAACTCCATCAACCTGCGTGATGCTTGGTGGTCGAGTTCCGAGCGGGAGTGAGCGGATCGGCGTCTAACGAAGCGAGGGCGCTGGCCGCGGGCTCTTGGGACCTCGCGGCGGGGTGCCCCGTTTGCAGATTTTTTTGAACCCCAGAGACCCGATTGGAATCGAACCGGAGCGCCATCCAGACCCTCCCCCCCCCGGGGGGGGGCATTGAGAAGCGAATCAAGAGCGCCCGTGATTCGCGGGTGGCTTTGGGGCGTGTGGGGTAGCGGATTGGGGGCGCGCCGGGTTGTGCCCTGAGGCGACAGGTGCGGAGGAGTCTTGCTGGGCTTAAGCGCACCCGAAACCGGGTGCATCAAATCTGCCAGGAATTCGCCAAGACAATATTTTGGACCACTAGATTGCGCAGGTAAATAATTGCATAAAACCCTAACAAGCAACTGGTGCCCGGGGCGGGAGTCGAACCCGCACGGCCTCGCGGCCAGGGGATTTTAAGTCCCCAGTGTCTGCCATTCCACCACCCGGGCGCGCGCGGAGCAAAGCCGGGCCCCGCGGGTGGCGCCAGCCCTATCCTGCGCAGCGCCGCCGCCGGGCAATTGGGCCTTGCCGGGTCCGGACCCCCCGCCCACGGTCCGCGCGGTGAAAATCGGTTTCCTCGGGGGAAGTTTCGACCCGGTCCATTTCGGCCACCTGCTCGCGGCGCAAGACGCGTTCGAGCAGCACGGGCTCGACCGACTCGTCCTCGTGCCCGCCGCGCGCGCCCCCCTCAAGCTGAACGACGTCCAGTCCCCCGCCGCCGACCGTCTCGCGATGCTGCGGGCCGCGATCGAGTGGGACCGTCGCTTCGAAATCTCCGACTTCGAGCTCCAGCGCGGCGGCGTCAGCTACACCATCGATTCCGCCCGCCACTTCCGCGCCCTCTATCCCCGCGACCGCCTCTTCTGGATCATCGGCGGTGACCAGCTGCCCAACCTCCACCTCTGGCGCGACATCGAGCAGCTCGCCCAGCTGGTCGAGTTCATCTTTCTCGAGCGGCCCGGTTACCCGGTCAAGGCCGCCCCCGCCATCTCCGGGCTCCGCCTCCACCGCTGCGACGGCCACCTGCTCGCCATCAGTTCGACGGAGCTGCGCGACCGCATCCGCCGCGGCCTCTCCTTGGATTACTTCGTGCCGCACAAGGCGATTGTATACATCCGGGAACACGACCTTTATCGCTCCAACCAATGACCCTGAAGCAATCCCTAGCCCTCGAGGTGGTGAAGGCATGCTGCCGCGCTCTGGAGGACAAGAAGGCCGTTGACCTCGCCGTGCTCGATGTCGGGCGCCAGTCCTCCATCACCGACTACCTGGTGGTCGCCTCCGCTACGTCCGAGCCGCACCTGCGCGCGCTCGGCATCGAGCTGGAAAAGGTGCTCGATGCCGCTGGCGTGCGCATTGTGGGGTCCGAGCGCGTGCAGGCCAGCGGCTGGCTGGTGGTCGATGCCTTCGACGTGATGTTCCACCTGTTCCTCGCGCCTGTGCGCGAGCGTTTCGCGCTGGAGCGACTCTGGCGCGACGCCGCCGAGGTGCCGGTCGGGCCGCTGCTTGGCCGCGCGCCGGCGAGGCCCGCGCGCAAGGCGCGGGCCTCGGGCGGAAGCAAGGCCAAGGCCCCCGCGAAGCGCGCCGCCGCCAGGGCCACGGCGGGGAAGAAGCCCGCGCGCTTGCCGGCCGCCGCCGCAGCCAAAACGGCCAAGCCGCGCGCGCCGCAGAGCTGATGTCGGGGTCGGGGTGGGCGCGGGCTTGACCCGCGTTTCCGGGCCTCGCCGCGCTTGGCCGCGCGACGAAAGGGGACGAGGGTGCGCTCGTCGACGCCGGGGTGGGTGCCCGCGGGGTTCGACCAACCTCCCGCCCAATGTCCCTGCACCCATTCGTTCCTCGTTTTGCCTGTCCCGCCGGCCGCCCCTGGGGCCGTGCGCTCCTCGGCCTGCTTCTGGCGCTGCCGGTCGCCGCCAAGGACGAGCCGGAGCGTGAGTGGGATAACGTGGCCCGCCTCCGCCGCGAGGCCGGCCGTCCCGCCCGGCCGCGGCCCGTCGATCCGGTGCCGGCCGATCGCGCGGAGGCCGCCCGCCGCCGCCGCGAGCAGGAGGACGGCGCCCGCCGCTTTCGCGAGGTGGCCCGCACGGCCCGGGATTTCGCTGCGCGCCACGGGTCCCACCCGCGGGC
>Ga0194134_10001014_pt1 | contig 40185 bp, 37 predicted proteins | sample TA2KigOff0mmetaG_FD_148602 | JGI IMG/M metagenome (GOLD analysis project Ga0194134, IMG submission 148602) | Freshwater microbial communities from Lake Tanganyika, Tanzania - TA2015056 Kigoma Offshore 0m | ecosystem: Environmental > Aquatic > Freshwater > Lake | place: Tanzania: Lake Tanganyika... | reverse complement strand
GAGCGTCTCGGCTACAAAACGCCAACTCAAGCTCGTCGCGATTTTTCTGTTGAATTCAAAATTGCTGCGTGATTCAATGGCAATAATTCACTCCCAACGCGCTGTCCACCACGTCCGGAGCGGAACACAAGCTGAATCTTCCAACACGCGGCGCTATGGTGGCACCGGGTTGGGCCTGGCGATCTGCCGCCGGCTCGCCAGTGCGCTACAAGGCTCGCTTACAGTCAGAAGCACTGAAGCGGTTGGATCCGAGTTCAACTTCACGATTCCGCTTCCCGTAGTGGAAGCACCCAGTGAAGCGGAAGAGATGGGTTCGACCGATATTTTGCCGCAATCGAATCTGAACGTCCTTGTTGTAGAGGACAATCCCGTGAATCGCCGTGTGGCTCAAGCGATGCTGACGCGGGTTGGGTGTAAGGTCACGTCTGCGAAGGATGGCTTTGAAGCCGTTGCCGCGACCGCAGGCGAAAGCTTCGATCTGATCCTGATGGATTGCCACATGCCAAACCTCGACGGCTTTGACGCCACCAGACGGATCCGTCATGAGGGCAACCCAAACTGGCGAACGCCCATCGTCGCTTTATCGGCTGGTGTTCTTGAACAAGATGTCGAGAAGTGCCGGGATGCAGGCATGGATGGGTTTCTGTCGAAACCTCTACGAACCGAACAACTGAGCAACCTGCTGGTCCGGCTAGCGGAAAGGGAAAAAGGCCAACCTCTCGGCTGGCCTTCTTCACAATCAAATTTAAGTTAGGTGCGGTTAGGCGCGCATGACGTTTTCCGCCATCAACCCCTTAGGGCCTTGCTTCACTTCAAACTCGACATCTACACCTTCATCGAGGGAGCGATAGCCGTTCATGGCAATCGCCGAGAAGTGAACAAATACATCTTCGCCTGTGGAACGCTGAATGAAGCCGAAGCCCTTCGCGTTATTGAACCACTTCACTTTACCTTTTTCTTTCACCACTGTGTCTCCTGACTCTTCAGACCTGCGGAGTGAGGTCTGTCTAAAACTTCGCTTGATTCTCTCAAATGAACTTTTTCAGCGCAACAAAAAAAAGAATCCAATTTTTAGTAAATTCTCTTAACCTTTCCTGAAGATGGCGATGAAAAAGCGAAATGATGGAAAGTGCCAGCGAACTGCGCTGAATCGTAATAAGTCCAATCCCTCCAACACTTCTTCCAATTCGTGCCGAGTCCAACCCGCCTGGACGCTTTTCATGCCGTCAGAAACGGTGAGTTGATGCCATCGGAAGCACCACTGAGTTGCTGGCAGGAAATAGTATGAAAGCCAATGCCGGTGCAGATCCTGAATCAGCACCAGCCGGCTACTTACGCGTCGCATCTCAGCAATGAGTTCTGCGGCCTGTTCTGTGGTGAAGTGATGAAGAAACAGGGAGCAATGAACCACCTCAAAGGCCCCGTCCGGGAAGGGAAGCCGAAATGCATCCGCCTGCACGGAGGGCTTTGGTGCCTCCGTGAGGTTTCTGTGCTGCAAATCGAGACAAATTGTCGCCGCTTGTGGGAAATTCTTTTGAATTGCATTGGCGATATCGCCACTGGCGGCACCTACATCGAGAAATCGGAAGGTTTCCGTCTTGTTGAACCGCTGTCCCAGTTCGCGCAACAGGCGGCCTCTGGCACCTGTCCACAGATTGATCCGGGCGATATCCTTGAGGTTCAGAGCAAGATCGGCGTCGCTTGCGGAATCCATCATCTCGGGTTCAATCGTTCGCTGTTGCATTCTTCATCATGTAACACTAACGCGTATGGACTTTTTGGCGAGCAATGTCGGCTGGATCGAAGTCGTGTGTGGCCCAATGTTTTCGGGCAAGAGCGAAGAGCTGATTCGCCGTCTTCGCCGTGCGATGATCGCTCGTCGCCGCGTGCAGGTTTTCAAGCCCGTTCTTGATGACCGTTACTCTCGCGACGAAATTGTGAGCCACAGCGAACAACGAATTCCATCAACAGTTGTCGAATCTGCCGGCGAAATCCTGACTCGCCTGGACTGGCGAACTCAGGTGATCGGCATTGATGAGGCGAATTTTATGGGGCCGGGCCTGGTCGAGATTTGCAACCAACTGGCCGATTCGGGCAAGCGTGTGATTGTGGCCGGGCTCGACACTGACTATATGGGCCGTCCATTTCCGCCCATCCCCGATTTGCTGGCTATGGCCGAGAGCATTACCAAGACGCTTGCGATTTGCGTGCGTTGTGGCAATCCCGCAAAACAAACGCAACGACTTTTCGACAGCGGGGATCTCATTGTTGTGGGAGCTGCCGGAATGTATGAAGCCCGCTGCAGAGGTTGCTTCGAAGCCGGAGCCCCCAGGCAGGAGTATTTGCCTTTCGCCAAGCCGAAAGCTTCGGCCTGAGATTTGAATTTGATACATTAATCCAACGAGGAGAATCGTATATGTCGGATATAAACTATGCTCAGCCACCTGCTGGGGGCGCTGGTGGTGGAGTTAAGATCGCCATTCTGTTTGGAGCGGTGATTGCACTGCTTGCCTCAAACGTATGGCTGTTTCTGCAATTGGACCGTCTGCGGGGCGAAATGGACCGTGTCCAGGTGCAACTGGAAGAAAAGTTGAGTGACGTGCGTCAGACGGCCACGGCCAGCAATCAAACCAGCCGCCGGAATCTCGAAGCTATGCAAGAACAGCTTGAGACTGCTCGCCGTCAGGCCGCCATGGCCGTCGGCCAAGCCAAAGTAGAAGCCGAGCAGAAGGTGGCCCAGGTTGCCTCCCGTCTTGAAGCCGAGCAACGCAAGACCAAGGAACAGCTCTCCACCGAAATCACCCAGAAGGCTGCTGAAGTGACCGCTGCAGCCGAATCGAAGGTGAACGAAGTGAAGACCGAAGTTTCCGCTGTGAAGACCGATGTTTCTAACACCAAATCGGAACTCGAGAGGACGATTGGCGACCTGAAAAAGGTCACTGGCGACCTTGGTGTGCAAAGCGGCTATATTGCCACCAATAGCAAGGAGCTTGAGGCACTGAAGCGCCTCGGCGAGCGCAACTACTATGAGTTCAATCTCGGCAAGACCAAGAACCCGACTCGTGTTGGTGACATCATGATCCTGCTCAAGAAGTCTGACATGAAAAAGAATCGGTACACGATCGAAGTCACTGTCGACGACAAACGAGTTGAAAAGAAGGATAAGACTGTGAACGAGCCTGTCCAGTTCCTCACCTCGAAGGCACGCCAGCCTTACGAATTGGTCGTCAACGAAGTGAAGAAGGATGTCATCGTTGGCTACCTCGCGACACCGAAAGTGATGGAACCGCGCAAATAGTTTGAGCTGATTTCAAGCCAGACGCCGCTTCTCTAGTAGAGAGGCGGCGTTTCGTTTTTACAGTGAGACTTTTGGCCTTTCGATTGCACTTAGAAATACAACTGGGTTTTGATTTTATGTCTGTAAAGGTTATTGTTCGTGTCGCCCCCGTTTTTGTCCTGCCGGAAGTTCGGCTCAACAAGGATCTGATTGAGGCTGGCCATTTGCTGATTCACTTGCTCAAGCCTGCTTCGATGGCGGCTTTTCTCCTTGCTTTGTGGCGATTTAGCTCTGATCTTGGCTGGACTGCGGATTTTCTAATTTCTGAAGGTGTGTGGTCTCATTGGCAACTTTGGGCATTTTCCGGGTTGTCGATGCTCGCCGGACAATCGTGGCTCACGCGTCGGCTTCAGCGTGCCTAGTCGACACACTGTGTGTCTGAATTCCTCAATCCCAGCTTTGTTATCTTGAAACTACGACAGCATGCGTTATCCAGGCGGCTCTTCATTCGCGACATCGTCGATGTCCGTTCCCCAAGGCGTTAAGTGGCTCCTGATCGCGAACACTGCCGTCTTCGTGGCTTATTACCTTGCCATGATTGTCGGCTGGGGAGCCCTCTTCAGCCCGTTTCGACTCGTTCCTGAGCAAACTGTTGAGGGGCTGCGAGTCTGGCAACCTCTCACCTATCTCTTCCTGCACGATCCTTTTGGCTTCAGCCATATTCTGCTGAACATGCTCTCGCTTTACATGTTCGGCAAAACTCTCGAAGAGACTTGGGGCACGGAGCGGTTCCTTCGCTTTTATTTCATCTGCGGCGTTGGTGCTGGACTGTGCGTGATTGTGGCAGGTTATCTGACCAACACTGAAGCCATCGCTACCATCGGAGCCAGCGGGGCCATTTTCGGACTTTTACTCGCGTTCGGCATGTTGTTCCCGGATGCCACGGTTCTTTACAGTTTTCTATTTCCGATCAAAGCCAAGTACTTGGTGATGATCATCGGCGCGATCACATTTCTGAGTTCACTCAAGGTGAACAGCGGCGTCAGCCATATCGCCCATCTAGGTGGAATGTTGGTGGCCTTCCTGTTGCTGAGGACGGCGCAGGGCAAAGCTGCAATGAATCGTCGCGGGCCTTCGCGGCCTTCGCTGAAGCGGCAGCTGGAACAAGCCTGGGCTGACTACAAGCTCCGCCGCGCTCGCAAAAAGTTTCAAGTTTACATGTCAAAGCAGAACCGCAAAGACGGTCCGTACGTCAACTAGGATAAAGTGACACCCATGAAGTTCAAGGCCTTTCTTTCCAAACCCATTGCCGCAGCGTTGATCGCCGGTAGTCTTGCGATTGGAACTCTTTGCTGGATCGAACCCGCCCAGGCGCAAAGCGGTCCCAAGAAGGAAAGTGGGGAAACCGTAGCGCGTCCTCGCAAGAAAACTTCACCAGACGCGCCTCCCGAGCCAGAGCTCGAGAAGATTCCGTCCAAGCTCAACAAGAAGGGGCAGGAGCTTCCGGAAGGCGTACCTACGTTCCGTTCGGATACAACGAGCGTCAGCGTCGATGTGGCCGTTCTGGACAACAAAGGACGATTCATCCCGAATATCCCGGCTGGCAACTTCCGAGTCCTCGAGGAAAATGTTCCGCAGAAGATTGGTGGCTTTGCGATGGGTGAAGCACCGATGACGGTTTGCATGGTGATTGAGTTCTCAAACCTCTACCAGCAGTATTGGACCAGCAGTTGGTATGAGACGCTGCAGGCGTCCTATGGCTTTCTACAGACGTTGAAACCTGAAGATTATGTTGCCGTTGTTGCCTACGATCTGCGGCCTGAAATCCTGAGCGATTTTTCTGCAGACAAGCGCAAAGCTTATGAAGCGATGCAGCGATTGCGTATCGCCGCCTTTAGTGAATCCAACCTTTACGATGCCCTGACCGATACCGCCGAACGCATGAGCGAGATCGAAGGACGCAAAGCGATCGTAGTGATCGCCTCTGGGGTCGACACGTTTTCAAAGCAGACCTTTGATCAAGCACGCAAGCGATTGCAAACCGCGGGTGTGCCGATCTACGCAATCGGCATCATGCAGGCGCTCCGCGAAATCGTGGATGCACGAGGGGGCATGGGTGCGATCCAGCGTCTGGACTTCCTGCAAGCCGACAACCAGATGCGCACCTTCGCCAAGGAGTCTGGCGGCATGAGTTTCTTCCCTCGCTTCTTTGGCGAATTTCCTGGAATCTATGGGGCGATTCATCAGTCGTTGCGCAATCAGTATTCGATCACGTATGCTCCAACGAACCAAGCGAAGGACGGCAAATTCCGCAAGCTGAAAGTGGAACTGATCAACCCGGCCACCAACGAACCATTGCGCATTCTCGATGAGAAGAACAAGCCCATCAAGTATCAGATCGTAGCTAAAGTTGGCTACACGGCTCCGCGCGAAGTCGAATAATCGACCGCTCGGATGTCAAGCGGAAAAAACTGCTTCGAATGAAGCAAATAGCGAAGTGTTGACGGGCTATTTTAGAGTCTGCTACCTTGCAAAGGATTCTCATGAGAATTGCCAAATCCTCCACCGCGTCATTTTCCGCAATTATTCTTTTGGTGGATGACAACAAGATGGGCCTCGCGGCCCGCCGGGTTGTGCTCGAAGAGTTGGGACACACAGTGATCACGGCCCCTAACGGGGTCGATGCTTTGACCGCTGTCGATTCGAATTCCTTTGATCTCGTAATCACGGATTGGAAGATGCCCAAGATGGATGGCATCGAATTGATCCGCCGGTTGCGGGAAAACCATTTCCCCTCACCGATCGTCTTGTTGTCTGGGTTCGCAGATAATGCGGGGATTAGCGAAGATAAGACGGGCGCCGATGCCGTCGTGCAGAAAAGCGCCAATGAAGTGCAAGTGCTGCTGAGCACTGTGAGGCGATTGTTGACTCGGAAGCCGGCCCGTAAGCAGGCCAGCTCGCAGACGGTTTCGAAGTCCGTCAAAGCCAAACCCAAAGCAGGGTAGGCGCACGGTATAGTCTGACTGTGGCTGCGCTGCAAAATTTAGTTCTGGTTTTACTTTTTGGATTGCCGCCTCTGGCGGCAATTTCATTTCCACGCAACACTCCTCCGGAAATACGCCGCGCGGTTCTTGCCATGACCACACGGCAGCTCGCCGCTCAACTTGTGGTCATCCCCATTTACGGCGACAACCCGTCGAGCGCGCGCCGCGAATTTCAGGACTACGCACGTCTGGTGGGTCGCACCGGAGTCGGTGGTCTGATTCTCCTCAATCGCATGCAAGGTGGAGTGGTGCGGCAGGCCGAGCCCTTTGCACTGGCGACGTTCCTCAACCGGATGCAGAAGCTGGCACGCGTTCCACTGATCGTTGGTGGGGACTTTGAACGCGGCTCTTCGATGCGCGTGCTCAACACCACGCGATTTCCCCATGCGATGGCTTATGGCGCCGCAAACGATCTTGAGGCGACGCGCAAGACGGGTGCTGCGACTGCGATGGAATCGCGTGCGTTGGGTGTGCACTGGGTTTTTGCGCCTGTTGCCGACGTGAACAACAACCCGGACAACCCGGTCATCAACACACGCAGTTTTGGCGAGCGCGCTGACCTGGTTACCGCACACGTCAAGGCTTTCATCGAAGGAGCACATTCGGTTCGGCGCAACGGCATTCTTGTTACGGTGAAGCACTTTCCTGGCCATGGCGACACCGCCGTGGACACGCATCTGGGGCTGGCGCGAGTGAGCGCCGACAAGGCACGCCTCAATGACGTTGAGCTTGCCCCCTTTCGTGCTGCGATTGCTTCTGGGGTGGACGGCGTCATGACCGGACACCTGGCTGTGCCGGCCATCGAAGATCGCGACATTCCGGCGACGCTGTCGAATAAAGTTCTTACGGGGCTACTGCGCAAGGATCTTGGTTTTGACGGCCTCATCGTTACCGACGCGATGGACATGCAGGGGCTCAAGGGGCAGTTTCCTTCGGGCGAGGCTGCGGTGCGTGCGATCGAAGCTGGTGCCGATGTGCTGCTTGTTCCTGCCAATGCGGATGCCGCCATCCAAGCGATGGCCGCCGCTATTCAAACTGGACGCCTCAAGCGAGACCGCCTCGAGCGTAGTGTCATCAAGCTGCTACTCGCCAAGCACCGCCTTGGTTTGTTTCAAAGCCGCTTGGTCAATCTCGAAAATCTCAGCGAGCAGATCGACTCACCCGAGTACACGCAACTGGCTCAATCGATCGCCGAACAGGCACTCTCGACCATCAAGGCGGATGCGAACGTCTTTCCTCTCAAAGATCCTTCCTCTGCGTGTCTTGTGACGCTGGCCGAAAATCGACAGTCCAATTCTGGCAAGCGCATGATCGAAGAAGCTCTGACTCGAGCGCCAAACATGCGGACCTATTGGCTCGACCCGACGTTGAAGCCTGCTGATCTCAGCGCGACCGCCTCCAAGCTCAACGACTGTTCCACCATCGTCATCGGTGCATTCGTATCCATCCCGCCGGCCTATGCCAGCTTCCTCAGTGAGGTCTCAAGCATCGGCAGGCCCTTCGTGCTTTGCGCTCTCGGCAGCCCTTACATGCTGCGCAGCTTTGGTAAAGCCAACGCGCAGATCGCCACTTATTCCTCAACCGTCACCAGCGAAGCGGCGCTGATCCGTGGCCTGTTTGGAGAAGTTCCGATGCGAGCCAAACCCCCCGTCACGATAAGCGAAAATGACTGAATGGTTCATCTCACCTGGCTCGGCCACAGCACCTTTGAATTGAAGCTCTCTACGGGAGAGGTTTACCTGATCGACCCCTGGCTGGAAAACCCCAAGGCTCCGGCCAACTACGAGCTCACTCGGCTCGATGGCATCCTGCTCTCACATGGCCACTCCGATCACATCGGAAGTGTTCTCTCGCTGTCGGCGCGCTTCGGCTGTCCTGTTGTCGGCATCGATGACCTCATCGCATGGCTTGGGAGCAAGGGTGCAACCAATGGTGTCGGGATGAACAAGGGTGGAAGCTATCAACTCGGTCCTTTGACCATCACTCTTGTCTTCGCTTCGCACTCCTCCACTACTGTCGAGGACGGAAAGTTCGTTCCACTGGGCGACGCCTGCGGAATCGTGATCACCCTACCCGATGGACGTGCGATCTACTTCGCAGGTGACACGGACGTCTTTGGAGACATGCGCCTGATTGCGGATCTTTATCAACCGCAAGTCTCGATCCTACCCATCGGCGATTTCTACACCATGGGGCCAAAGCAAGCGGCGTTGGCCTGCCGAATGCTGCGATCCCAAACGATCATCCCGATGCACTACGGAACGTTTCCGCCCTTGACTGGAACACCTGAGGCCCTGGCAGAATTGATCTCAGATTTGCCACACGTAAAGGTGCTGGCACCGAACCCTGGTGTAACGATCGAGCTTTGACGTGGTTGGTGCCCTTCTTACGAAGAAACAATGATATTGTTTCTGAAACGAAACAAAGGGATATCCATGAACCACAACAAGCGTCCTGGGGCACTGCTGATGCCCATTCTCGCTGTCTGCGGAGCATTCACTGCATTTGGACAGCTCACTACAGGCACGTTGTCTTTCAGTGTTCGCGATAGCCAATCGGCTGCAATCTCAGGGGCCACTGCCACGCTTCTCAACGAAGGTCGTGGGCTGCGGCTGCCCGAGGTTAACTCGTCAACCAATGGTGACGTCGTTATCCCCAATATTCCGCCGGGCACCTACACGCTGGAGGTCAGCCTCAAAGGATTCAAGAGCCTCAAGCGCCCGGGAATCGCAGTGAGCGCGGGCGACCAGAGCAGCCTCGGCATCCTGACTCTCGAAGTCGGTGCAGTTGCCGAGAGCATCACGATTAGCGCCGAGAGCGCTCAGCTTCAGACGCAGAGCGCCGAACGCTCCTTCTCGATCACGCCCGCGGCCGTGCAGAACCTGCCCATTGCCAACCGGAGCTTCACAGCACTCGCATCACTCTCGCCCGGCGTCACCGGCACCAGCCGCATTGGTGATCGCGCCTCCACCGGCGGCAGCAACAACAACATCATGATGGACGGCGTTTCCACAATGGACACCGGTAACAACGGCATCCTGCTGCAGATGAACGTGGAGTCGATCGCTGAAGTGAAGATGCTTGTCTCGAACTATCAGGCCGAATACGGTCGATCGAGCGGGCTGCAGATCAGCGCTGTGACCAAGAGCGGCACGAACCAAATTCACGGCTCGGCTTACATGGTGATGCGCCGTTCCAAATGGAACGCCATCAGTCAGACGGCCAAACTGAATGGCGACCCCAAAGCCAACTTCGACGACAAAGATCTTGGCTATTCCGTTGGAGGTCCCATCGGCCGGCCTGGTCGCGAGAACAAGCTGTTCTTCTTCTACGCTCACGAGTACTCGCCTCGCACCACCGGTGGTTCCATCGTCCGCTATCGCTTTCCCACAGCGCTCGAGCGCGCGGGCGATTTCTCACGATCCACGGACAACAACGGCGTTCTATTCCCTTACATCAAAGATCCGCTGTTGCCCGGTGCCTGCTCGGCGGCCAGTCAGGCAGGTTGCTTTCAGGATGGAGGCATTCTCGGCAAGATTCCGCAGAGCCGGCTTTATTCCACAGGCCAGCAGATTCTGAATCTATTCCCAATGCCCAACGTTTCTGTTCCGGGCGTACCTTGCAACTACGAAGGAACGACGCCAAATCAGCCGCTGATGTCGCAACAACCTGTCCTACGCATTGACTACCAACCGTTCAGCAAGTTGCGCGGTTCATTCAAGATGAGCGGCTGGAGGCAACAGAATCCAACGATCCTCGGCAACCTGCCAGGCTTCAACGATTCGACGCAATACCATCCATTCATCACACTGGTGGCCACCACGATCAACTACAGCATCAATCCCACAACGTTTATGGAAGGCACCTACGGCCGTTCGCAAAACGAACTCGCCGGTTGTGTGCTGGCACAAGGTGGCACGGGCCCCACATTCTGCGGGAGTGGATTGCCGACCAGTGAGAAGGCCAATCTCGACAAGGCCGGGCTGTCTGCGCTGCCCTCGCTGTTTCCTGATGCCGGCGTGATCAACCCCGAGTATTACGCCTACCAGGCTCTGCAATCTTTGAAGCCACCGATTTGGGATGGCACTCGCATCAAGATGGTGCCGGTCTTTGGCTGGGGCGGCCGCATTGGGAATGCCCCGCCGAACTTCCCATTCCCGGGCTATCTCAACATCAACCGCACGCAGGATGTCTCGATCAATCTGACCAAGATCACGGGACGTCACACGCTGAAGACAGGCTTCTACAACACGCATAGCTTTAAGGCGCAGCAGCGGCAAGGCTGGGCCGGCAACATCAACTTCGGTAACGATGCGAACAACCCGCTTGATTCCGGCTTCGGTTTCGCCAATGCGGTGCTCGGCAACTTCGCTTCCTAAAATCAGTTCTCGCGCTACGTTGAAGGCAGTCTCGTCTACGACAACACCGAGTTCTTTGTTCAGGACAACTGGAAGCTCTCCAACCGATTGACGGTGGACTTCGGTGTCCGCTTCGTGCGTCAACAGCCGCAATACGACAAGTTTGGCCAGGCGTCGAATTTCCTGCCGGACCAATGGAAGGCTGGCGAGGCTCCGCTGCTTTATCTGCCCGGCTGCGTCGGCGCCGCGCCATGCTCTGGCACCAACCGTCGCGCCCGCGATCCACGCAATGGCCAACTGCTTGGGCCGAACAGTGTTGTTGCGATCGGAACTCTTGTGCCAGGCACCGGCAATGCGACCAACGGACTTTTCCTCTCCGGCAAAGGGATCGCGAAGACCACGTATGAGTGGCCCTTGCTGCGGCCTGCGCCGCGCTTCGGCATGGCTTGGGACGTGACCGGCAAGCAGAAGGTTGTGCTGCGCGGCGGCGGTGGTCTGTTCTATGACCGGCCCGCCGGAAACTCGATCTTCGGCCAAATTCAGAATCCGCCGACGATCCGCAACCTCACGCTGCGCTATGCAGGCTTGCAGTCGCTGAGCGGCGGCTTGACCACAGAAGCCCCGCCCTCGCTTTCTGTCTATCAATACAAGAGCGGACTCCCCGCCACCTGGCAGTGGAACACCGGCGTGCAGTTCATGCTGCCCGGCTCCACTGTGCTCGACATGGCTTACACGGGCGAGCGTGCTTACAACCTGGTGGAGAATGTGGATATCAACGCTGTCGATTTCGGCGCAGCGTTTTTGCCTGGCAATCAGGATCCGACGCAAACCAATCCTCTGCCGGGCGGCGCTGTGCTGCCTACAGATCAGATGCGCGCCTATCGTGGCTTTAGCGGCATCAGCCAGGCCATCCCGCGTGGCTGGCTGACGGCGCACACTTTGGAACTGTCGCTCACGCGACGCTTTACACGAGGCCTCTCGTTTGGTTTGAACGACACCATTCTTCTTTCGCAAAAGGGCAGCACTCCCGCGCGTCTGCAGCACAATCCCGACGGGTCGTTTTTCGAGCGGCCCGATCAGAAGGATCAGGATCGCCTTCTTGGCGACTTCGTTCCGAACCGGCATTACTTCAAGGGCAATTTCGTTTGGGAGATTCCAGGCACGAAGCGGAACAGCTCCGCCGCGGCTCAATTGCTGAAGTTGATTACAAACGACTGGCGGTTCTCGGGTGTTTGGACGGCCACCACGGGTGGCGCATACACGCTGGGCTATTCTTACCAGGGCGGCGGTGGCAATCAGAACGTCACCGGTTCGCCGAACTACGGCGGGCGCGTTCGGATTTTGGGAGACCCCGGTTCCGGTTGCAGCGCCAACATCCATCAGCAGTTCAATGTGGCCTCCTTTACCGGCCCGTCGGTGGGGAGCGTTGGATTGGAGTCGGGTTCTGATTACCTGCGCGGATGCTTCTTCCAGGCGCTTGATTTTTCGATTGCTCGCGAAGTGCGGGTAGGCGAATCGCGGCGGTTGCAGTTCCGGCTTGATATCTTCAATGCCCCGAACGAAGCGCGCATTACGGGCCGCAATACCACGATGGCGCTGGTGAGTCCGCTGAATCAGACGGTCAACAATCTGCCCTTTGATGCGAATGGGGCCTTGATTCCGTCGCGCTCACAGCCGAAGAACGCTGGTGTGGGCGTGGCCACGGGATATCAAAATCCGCGGACCTTGCAGGCTCAGCTTCGATTCGTGTTTTGATCCAGCCTCAACTTTTGGCTCGCAAATCATCGCGCAAGTCATCGAGTCGGTCGGCTAGTTCGTTCACCTTCTGACTCAGGGCTCGAATTTCCATTTCTGCCCGGCGGTTTACGTCGTAGTCGAGTTCGCCCCGAGTGCGGTCTTTGGCGTCCTGCCGGTTTTGGCTCATCATGATCACGGGTGCCTGGATTGCCGCCAGCATGGAGAGAATCAGGTTGAGCAGGATGAAGGGATATGGGTCCCAGGCGTGTCCTTTCAGGCTGACCTGAATCGCTGTGTAAACCGCCAGGACCATTCCAAAGGCGATGATGAATCTCCAGGATCCTCCGAACCGAGCTACTGCATCTGCCAGCCGGTCTCCAAACGTCGCCCGTTCTTCGATCACTTCATTGACGTTTCGTAAGGAACGCATCTGAACCAAACGCTGTGTCGAGTGCAATTGTCTGCCGATTGCGGATAGCATGTCCATCCCGGCGGCCGGCTTGTTCAGAAGCAGATTTCAAAGGTCGTCACTATTGATCTCGAGGCACTTTGCATGTGAAAGGGCTGTGGCGCTGGTCTGGTGCGGTTGGCCATCGAGGAGCGAAGCAAAACCGAAGAAACCTCCCGGTTCAGGTCGATGGATGACCAATTCCTGCTGATCTTCATCGACGAGACTCACTTTTACGTCCCCTTCAATCACCACGTAACCAGAACCGCCATGGTCGCCGGACCGATAGATGTGCTGGTGCGGATGATATTGACGAACCTCGACATGCGAGCTCAAAACCTCCCGCTCCACGTCATCGAGCAGAGAAAAAAGTGGGACCCGTTTCAATAGATCAGCGTCGCAAGCCATGAAAGCCTCCTGCCTTGAGCCTATCCTACCCGGCGTCTGACCCTGCTTTGACAGATTGCGGCTTTCACGCTAAAATAGCGAAGTTGACTTTTTTTATGAGGGAGACCCGAAACGTATGAAAACTTACGTACCCTCCGGAAAAGACGTCAGTCGCAATTGGCACATCATTGATGCGGAAGGCGCCACGCTTGGCCGCCTGGCCACCAAGGCCGCTCGCATCCTGATGGGCAAACACAAACCGACCTATACGCCTTATCTGGATCAAGGCGATCACGTGATCGTCATCAATGCAACCAAAGTACGCCTGACCGGTAACAAAACCGAGCAGAAGGTTTACTACTATCACACTGGTTATCCAGGTGGTTTGAAGTCTACCGGCGCAAAGCGGATGCAAGACACCAAACCCGCCCGCATGATCGAGCTCGCTGTCAAAGGCATGTTGCCCAAGAGCACGCTCGGCAAGCACATGGGCAAAAAACTGAAAGTTTATGCAACGGATCGTCATCCGCATCAAGCCCAGAAGCCTGAGCCGACGAGCGCTGCATCCTAGGACATAAGAAAGGTATTCAGTGGCTGCTTTAACTCAATTTATTGGAACCGGACGCCGCAAGACCTCCACGGCTCGCGTTTTCTTGCGTCCTGGTAAGGGCGACATTACCGTCAACCACCGCGCCCTCGAGCAATACTTCCATACGGAAACCGCCCGTGCCACGGTGCGGCAACCCTTGCTCGCCACCGAGACGGCCGACAAGTTTGATGCACTCATCCTTGCCGACGGCGGTGGCTTTACGGGTCAAGCTGAGGCCTGCCGGCTAGGTGTGGCGCGCGCATTGTTGGAGTTCAACATCGAACTCCGTCCAAAGCTCAAGGAACTGGGCATGCTCACCCGAGACCCTCGTGCGCACGAGCGCAAGAAGTATGGTCAAAAGGGTGCCCGCAAGCGCTTCCAGTTCTCCAAGCGTTAATCACAAATTGCATCATTGCTATTAGAAAAATAGAGCAAAGGACTTGTCATGCCTTCGATTTCCATGAAAGAACTGCTCGAAGCCGGCGTTCACTTCGGGCACCAGACTAAGCGCTGGAATCCAAAGATGAAAGAGTACATCTTTGGCGAACGCAACGGAATTTACATCATTGACCTTCAGAAGACTTTGAAGCTGTTTAAGGATGCCATGCGGTTTGTGGGCGAAATGGCTGCCCAGGGCAAGAACGTGATGTTTGTCGGCACCAAGCGCCAGGCGCAGGAAGCCATTGCCGAAGAAGCCACTCGCTGCGGGATGTACTACATCAATAACCGCTGGCTTGGTGGCTTGCTGACTAACTTCACCACCGTCAAGGGTTCGATCAAGCGCCTGCGCGAGCTCGAAACGATGTCGACGGAAGGTACGTGGGGCAGCCGCTCAAAGAAGGAAATCTCCCGTCTTGAGCGCGAGCGCAAGCACTTGTCGCAGAACCTCGCCGGTATCAAGGACATGCCCGGTTTGCCGGACCTGATCTTTGTTGTCGACTCCTCTAAGGAATCGATCGCCGTCAAAGAAGCCAAGCGCCTTGGTATCTCAGTGGTGGGCGTGGTCGATACCAATTGCGACCCCGACGAAGTGGATTACGTGATCCCTGGCAATGACGACGCTCTTCGCGCCATCAAGCTCTTCACCTCGAAGATCGCTGATGCTGTGATCGAAGGCCGCGCCCTCGCCACCGAGCACGACTTCCAGACTGTTTCCCAGGATCTGGTTTCTGACGAAGAATCCACCACTTCTATCGACATGAGCAACTACGCTCAGTACGTCGATCCGAAGTACTCCGAAGAGCTAATGAGCGAAACGCTGATCAACGATCTCGACCTGCCTTCGATGTCGCTTCCCAAGAAGGGTCCCGATAGCGAAGAAGCAGCCGCCGAATCTCCCGCCGCCAAGGCAGAGTAAGTCAAAACGGCTAACAGCATTGTAACTGAAACACGAAAGGGATAAGTGTAACTATATGGCCGAAGTAACTGCTCAACTCGTCAAAATTCTCCGTGAGCGCACTGGTGTCGGCATGATGGAATGCCGCAACGCGCTGGTGGAAGCCAACGGCAATCTCGACGACGCTGAAGTCGTGCTGCGCAAGCGCGGTGCGGCTTCCGCCGCCAAGAAGGCTAGCCGTTCCGCAAAGCAAGGTCTGATCGTGGTCGATATCGCCGCTGGCGCAAACGCTGCCGTCGTCGTCGAAATCAACTGCGAATCCGACTTCGTCGCCCGCACCGATGACTTCCAGTCTCTCGCTGCTGACCTCGCCAGCCACGTTTCTGCTTCCAAGGTTGAAACTGTCGAAGCGGTTTTGGCAGAAGCCTTTTCGAAAGACGCCTCGACCACCGTCGGCGACTTCATCAAGGCCAAGATCGCCAAAGTTGGCGAGAACATCGTCCTGCAGCGCTTCGGCCGTCTCGCCGTAAGTGGCGGCACGATTTCGAGCTACATCCACCCCGGCAGCCAGCTCGCCGTCGCTGTCGCGTTGACCAGCACTGCCGCTGCAAACGATGAACTGACGAATCTCGGTAAGGACCTCGCAATGCAGGTCGCCGCCGCCGATCCGAAGTACATCCGCCGCGAACAGGTGGATCCAGCGCACCTTGCCAAAGAAGCCGAAATTGCCCGCGATCGCGCACGCAATGAAGGCAAGCCTGAAAAAATCCTCGACAAGATCGTCGAAGGTCGGCTGACGAAGTTCTACGAAGAAGTCTGCCTGATCGAGCAGCCTTTCATCAAGGACAATTCGCTAACGGTTACCGAGCTGATCAAGCAAAAAGGCAAGGAAACGGGCGGTACGATCGACGTTGCTCAGTTTGTCCGCTTCAAGGTTGGGGAAACCCAGTCTGGCGAAGAACCGGCAGCGGAGTAACTCATATGCCAAGCTACCGGCGCATCGTCTTGAAGCTTTCGGGTGAAGTCATGGCGGGCCCGCTAGGCTTTGGTATTGACAATGATCGCGTGAACGCATTTGCCGAAGAGATTTCGGAAGTTCACAAAGCAGGCATTGAGATTGGTCTCGTGGTCGGTGGCGGTAATATCTTCAGGGGTATTAACGCCGCCGCCAAGTCTATGGACCGTGTCAGTGCCGACCACATGGGCATGCTCGCCACAGTCATCAACGGCTTGGCCCTCCAGGACGCTCTTGAGCGAGCAGGCTCTCCCACCCGCCTCATGACGGCCCTACAAATGCAAGCCGTCGCCGAACCCTACATCCGCCGTCGGGCCATGCGCCACCTCGAAAAAGGCCGCATCGTTCTGTTCGCCGCCGGCACCTCCAACCCGTTCTTCTCTACCGATTCCGGTGCTGCCCTTCGTGCTCTCGAGATTCATGCTCAGGTGCTCGCCAAAGCCACGAAGGTGGATGGCGTCTATGACAAGGACCCGATGAAGCACACCGACGCCGTGCGCTACTCGACGATCTCTTACACTGAAGTTCTGGCCAAGGGCTTGCGGATCCTCGATGCATCCGCTGTTGCCATGTGCCGCGACAATCACCTCCCGATTTCTGTTTTCAACTCGAACGTCCGGGGCAATATAATGCGAATGGCTCTCGGTGAGCCAATTGGCACTTTGATTCACGAACCAAAATGAGCGAAACATTCACAACCACCAAGCAGATTGAAGCCCATGCCAAAACCCGCATGGAAAAGGTTCTTGCCGATCTCGCGCACTCGATGACCACCGTGCGCACTGGTCGCGCCAACGCGAGCATGCTCGACAACGTCCGTGTCGACTACTACGGAACGCCGACGCCTGTGAATCAGGTGGGTAACATCAGCGTCCCGGAAGCGGGCCTGATTACGATTGCTCCCTGGGACGCAAGTGTGATCAACGCTATCGAAAAAGCAATCCGCACGGCGGAACTTGGCCTGAACCCCGCCAACGACGGCAAGTTGATCCGGATCCCCATTCCACCGCTGAACGAAGAGCGCCGCAAGGAGCTTGCCAAGAAGCTGCATGGCATGGCAGAAGACCACCGTGTAGCTCTTCGCAACGTCCGCCGCGACGCCAACGACCAAGCCAAGAAACTGCTCAAGGATAAGGCGATCAGCGAGGACGATGAAAAGCGCACGCTCGAAGAGATTCAGAAGATGACCGACTCGTTCATCAAGAAGCTCGATGAAGCTGCCAAGGCGAAAGAGAAAGACATCATGGATATTCGCTAGCAACAGCGAGCGTCAAAAAGTGTAGTGCAACCTGCCAAGCCGTGTGCCCGTGACGGGGCCAGCTTGGCCGGCTTCTTCTTTGTGGGCGAGTGTAGCGGGCAGGAGCGTGTCTTTCACGGCTTTTAATCGACATGCGAAAAGGTCTCCGATTCGAATTCCGTTTGGTTGACTTCTGGCTCTTGACGACGGGGATGTCTCAAATCTCGAAGTCAACATGCGACGCGATTCGACAAAAGTTCATCGTCTGCTCCTGGTTTCGCATCTCTGTCTTGTGACGTTGGTTTTGTTCAACACAAGATCTTCTTCGCTGCTTGCTGAGACAACTGTCTCTATTTCGCTTCATTATTGGATATGGCGTACGTTTTCATTTTGCTGCTCGCTTGCTGGACTGCTTCAGGCCAAAGCGTTCTTGTTGTTTCGCCCTCTGGGGACCGCCCCTCAGTCAGCGCGGAATGCCCGGAGTGTCCTGCGCTTCGCGAGGCTGATGGCTTTGCGCTTGAACCGTGGATCCGCATCCGTTTCGATGCTCCAGCAGATCCGAACTTGCTTAGTTCTCGGATCCAGGTGCGGTGGGGTGCCACCCGTCAAACCGATGGCTTCACAACCTATCCCTCCGGTTACCTGATGCCAATCAACCTGGTTGCCTGGGAGCCTTCTTCCAATACGCTCTATGCCAAGCCTGATGAGGCTCTCGATCACGACCGCGATTACACGATCCTCTATAACAACGAACCTATTTCGCGTTTTCACACACGCAACGTAACCCGCGCGATCCTCTCGCGCCGCCTCGGGCCCGCCGGGACTTTGCGCAGAACCGTTGCCAGCACAATTGATATCTCTGAAGTGCGCTCGATCACGGCACTCAATCAGACTGCCGCCTCGACCGCGTCCCCGCTCACTTCTAGCGCTTTTCCTGCTGAGCCTGGTTTCCTCGCGCAACTCGGCTTACGCCGCCTTGTCGCTCTCGACTTCGAATCCTCCCGCGGTGATCGTGTTGCCGTCCATGCCTGGCTGCCGAACTCTCCAAAGCCAGCAGGTGGCTGGCCCGTGAAACTGATTGGTCACGGACTCTTCGACAGTCGTTTCTCGGGGCCGACTTTGTTCGCCTCTGCGTTTATCGGCAACTCGGTAGTTATGGCCATTGACGCCGTGGGTCATGGCTACGGTCCAAACTCAGTTCTGCGATTTGAGCGCACTGATGGTGGCCGAGTTGACCTGCCGACACAGGGCCGTGGTCGCGATATCAACAACGATGGTCGAATTGAGCCGGCTGAGGGCTGCATCCTCATTGCTCCGGGCAACCCCGATTTCATCAATACCTGCCTTCGCGAAACCGCCTTGGACTACCAGAAGCTCGTCCGCGAGATTCAGAACAACATCGATCTGGATGGCGACCCTGTTCCAGATCTCGATTCCAATTCGGTTCAATACCTTGGTCAATCCCTTGGGGCCATGTATGGCACGATCCTTACCGCGATCGAGCCATCTGTCGATTCTGCCGTCCTGAATGTTGGTGGCGGTAGCACCACCGAAATCTCCCGCTCCAGCACCCTGATCAAAGGGCTCCTGGATCAATATCTAGCCGCGTTCTATCCCCAACTGGCCGGCGTCGGAGACCCATTGCTGGCCCGATTCGCACCATCACGGAATATCACTCCCAATCAGGCTGCTTACCTTGAAATGCTCGACCGCATCGCAATCATTGAAGCCCCCGCAGCACCGGCGTCGTTCGCGCCATTTCTCAAACAGGCCACCCTCTTTGGCAATCCCATCAAGCGCGTCTTGTTTCAATACGCCACTGGCGACCAGAGCATTCCGAACAATGCGAACGGCCAATTGATTCGCTCTGCCTTTGAATACGAACTCGTGAGCGTTTATCGTCACGACCTCGCCCGACGCGCAGTTCCGAATTTACCTGAAAATCCGCACGCCTACATGGCAGCCTTCGCCCAACTCGATCCATCTTCGCTGCTCATTGCTCTTGCTACGCTGACGCAGGCGAGCGACTTCCTGGCGAGTGGCCGCCGTGAGGTGCCTGATGTCAATGGCCTCGTCCGTCCCATCTTCCGTCAAAATTTATTTGAAACTCCAATACTGATACCCTGACAACCCATGCTCCTGCCAATCCTGTTACTCGCTCAAACGCAATACTACAGCGTGCCCAATCTGGATGCTCCCGAACTTGCCAAGCCGGGATCTTTCGAAGTTGGAGTCCGCACTCTCGAGATTACGAATCCCCAGCAGCCTGACGTGCTCAAGCCGAATTCGCCTTTAGCGGATCGAACCCTTAAGCTCGAAGTCTGGTATCCGGCCGAACTGAAAGCGGGGGAGCGCAGCCACACGGTGTACAACAATCCGATGGTGGGCCGGGCGCCACGTCCCGAGGTGCCGAACCGATTCGAATTTCCGGGCCGAGCCTTGCGTGATGCGGCGATCAAGAGTGGATCGAAGTTTCCCGTCGTTATCGTGAGCCACGGCTATCCCGGCTCGCGAACGTTCATGACCTGGGTTACTGAGAATATTGCTTCGAAGGGTTACATTGTCGCGGCGATCGACCATACCGATTCGGTTCACGGTGAAGTGCGCGGGTTTCAATCGACGCTCGTCAATCGTGTGCCAGACCAGCTCTTCACACTCAAGACGCTCTCTACCGACAAGAACCTCTTTCTCGCTTCGGTGGTTGACCCTGAACGTGGAGCGATCATCGGCTATTCGATGGGAGGCTATGGCGCGGTAGCGAGCGGTGGTGGTGCCTACAGTCCGGTCTCTGCCATGCTGAAGCAACTTCCTCTGCCCAACCTGCCGGTGCCTGAGAATCTCAAGGCGATCGTGGCAATCGCTCCGTGGGGCGCTCAACCGCCCGTCGAAGCCTGGACGAAAGAAAGCGCAAAGGGCCTGAAGCTCCCTTCACTTTTTATCGTTGGTACGCAGGATGACGTATCTGGTTATGAACAAGGCGTTAAGAAGCTCTACGATTGGTCCACATCCTCAAACCGCTGCCTGCTTACCTATCAGAATGCCCGTCACAATACCGGGGGCAACCCTGCACCTTCTGGTGTTACGCTCGACTTCGCTGGCATACAGTCTTTCGAGGAACCGGTTTGGCGTAAAGATCGAATCATCGCCATCAATCTGCACTTCATTACGGCTTTTCTGGATCAACACCTGAAGGCCGACTCAGCCAAGCAGGCATACTTCGTTCCTGGGGATAAGGGCGCTTTGAAGGGCTTTCAGCCTCGTTGGGCACTGGGCTTTGACGTTAGCTGCCAAACAGCCGGGCAATAGTATCGATCGCAGCGGAAGCTTCGGCCTGGTTGGGCTCTTCGCTCGGGTCATTGTAGCCCTGCATTTCTCCTCCACCAAGGGATTGCACCACGATGCCGTCGCGCCTTGAGAGAGCGACCACGCCCTTGTGGTAAACGGCATAACGTACTTCTGGTTGAGGAATTAGCCAGGCAATTTGCCCCCGCACGGGCACGATACTTTTGTCATCGAACAGTGTCTTCGCCCCGTAGCCCGTAGCATGGATGATCGTCTTCTGTGGCAGGGATGTAAGCTCTTGCGGTTGATGAAACTCTTTGGTCTCAAGCTTGCCGCCCTCTACAAAGAAGTCTGTCAGCAACTGATGCGAATACGAAGCAACGTTGAATGTCAGACTCGGTGCCTTGTAAGCCATTCGATTTCCGAAGCCATGACGACCTGGCGGCAACTCCTCGCTGCGTGGAGTGATATCCGCAATTCTGTCCATGTAGTGGCCGAAATCAAGGCCATCGTTACGTTCTGATTCGGGGGCGCTCGTCATGTCGGCCAGGCGGTAGCGGTCGACCCATTCAATGGGATTACCCGCTAGTCCCAGATAGTTCTCATAGGCGTGAAAGGAGGTCCTCGCCATCTTCTCCCAGAGTGCGGGGAAGCCCACATCGGTTTTGCTTTTGAGGGCCACGCGTGAGTCCGGCGTCCAGGAACCTGTAGCACGAGAGGACCGCACTGCCGGCGGCCTCTCCTTGGCATAAATCGTTACCTTCGCACCTGCACGCTGAGCCAGAATCGCACTCGTCAAACCAAGCGCACCGCAGCCGATGACTGCCAGTTCCTTTTCGCCACTACCCATGGCCTTCTCGACGGCGATCGCACTCGAGCCCCAAGACAAAGACCATCCACTGCCGCCATGGCCATAGTTGTGAACAACGGTCTTCTCGCCTACTTTTTCAACATCGAGACGAGGCCCCGCTGCCCGAAAGGGCCTTGAGCAAACTGTGATTCGAAACATCCGATCCATACGCGCGTGGATCGGATCGATTCGGGGAATGACTCCGTTTGGTACAGCGACGCTGCCAGCCCTGGACGCGCAGCCGCTCAGGCCAGCACCGGCAAGTGCCGCCATCCATTGCCGTCGATGTAGCTTAGAGTTTCGAATAGATGAAGGTAATGATACCAATCACGCTGGCGAGCAGGACGCTGTGTCCAAAAGTGAAGCGGAATAGCTTCGCCTGACCTTCTGTCGACATCTTTGTTGCTGCTGCAGCAACGGCGATCGTCTGCAAGGAGATCATCTTGCCCATGACACCGCCCGATGAATTTGATGCCGCCATCAGCACTGGATCGAGACCCAGTTTGCCTGCGGTCACCACCTGCAGGTTCCCGAAGAGCGCGTTGGCACTCGTGTCGCTTCCGGTGAGGAAAACGCCCAACCATCCCAGCATCGAGCTGAAGTACGGGAACAAGATCCCGGTACCGGCAAAGGCCATGCCCAAGGTTCCTGTGGCACCAGAGTAGTTCATCAGGAAGGCCATCCCGAGCACACTGCAAACCGTCAACGTCGGCATTCGCAATTGCAACAGGCTCTCGCCCACTACGGTCAAAAATTGCTTCGGCTTCACTCCCAGAACGATTGCGCTTAAGAAAGCTGCCACCATGCAGCTTGTGCCCGATGCGGCCAGGAAGTTGAAGTTGAAAATAGCAGCATAGGGTGTTGCCTTCGTCATGACGGGCGGCATCCGTTGCGCCAGATTGTGCAGGCCCGGCCATTCAATCTTGACCGCACTGGCGCCAAGCATCTTGGCAATCGGTTCATAGCCCCAGACCAGCACACAGCCGACCAGAAGCAGATATGGGCTCCAGGCATGCAGGACTTCGCCCAAAGGCAGATTCAAAGACGAACTCTTCTTAGCAATCAGATAAATCAACAAAGCAGCGATTGCGCTTAAGGAACTCAAGATGTCAACAAGTTGTGCGCCGAGAAAATTGGACACCGCGAACTGAACGCCAGCAAAGGCGCCGCCGCACAAAAGGGAAGGGAAGAGCACGCGTCGCATGACGGCGAAGCCTTCGGTGGCTGCAATTAGGTAAGCCGGCACAATCAGCGATACCGGTGCGCAAATCCTGCCCACCTGTCCGCTTAAGTCGGCTAGCGGCAAACCGGTGATACCGGCCAGTGTCACCACCGGAATCCCGATTGAGCCGAACGCTACCGGGGCGGTATTGGCTAACAGACAGATCGCCGAAGCTTCAAACGATCCAAACCCTACGCCGACCAGCATCGCGGCTGCCACGGCGACTGGCGTGCCGAAGCCTGCGGCACCCTCGATGAACGCTCCAAAGGCGAAGGCGATGAGCAACGCCTGCAGCGGCCGTTCGTTGGTGAGAGAAGCGATTGAATTCTTGATGACTTCAAACTTGCCCGTTACTAGAGTCAACCGGTAAAGTACGATCGCCCAGATAATGATCCACGTAATGGGAAACAGAGCAAAGCTCATGCCATAGGTAACACTGCCCAGCGCCATGCTGCCTGGCATTCCGTATCCAAGTAGTGCGACGCCGATTGCTGAGGTCAGGCCGGCAAGAGCCGCCATCCAGGCTGGCTTGCGTAAAGCACCCAACATCACCAGAAGCACGAAAATCGGAATCGCCGCAATTAGAGCGCTGCCCCACAACCCCAGGCCGCCCATCTCATAGGTCTGTTCCCAAGTACTGTTCATGTGTAGGACATTATTCCATCACACTAACGCTCCATCTGGCCAGAAAGATAAGTATAAAGTTCGATCCAGGCTTCTTCCGCTTCTGGAGAAAAGTCAGAACCCAGCCCCTTCTTGAGCGTCCACACCAGTGCTGAACCGACGATCGGATAGTGATCTACCTTGACGCCGTAGTCGGCATGGATCTTGCCGAGTTTGTCGAGTTCGTCACGGAGGCTCTTGACGTCATCCAGCCGTTCGACAACCCATTCAATCACCTGCATCAGCTTCATCGCCTGGGTTTCGATCGGTGCACGATGGAACATCTCACGCAGGCTGGGCTCAAGCTCGAAGAGGCGCTGGTAGAACAACTGACCCGCCTGATCCTTGATCGCTGCAACTTTGGCGTAACTCTGCCGGATGAGGTCTTTCTCTTGTTGGCTCAGATCCATTGGCTGCCTAACCAAAATACCAGTGCTCAGGCTAGTTGCGCCGATCCCTGATTTCTCGAATCGCTTTGGCGAGATCCGTTGGCTGATACACCGATAGCACTTTACCCTTCGGCCCTGCCTTGATGAACTTTTCGATCAGATCTGCCTCAATCGAAAACCATGGTGTCAAGGACACGTAATAGGCCACTGGTAGCTGACTGCGGAGTTCGCGAAGTAGCGGCGAAATCTTTTGTCCCCAACGCCAGGATGGCCCCAGGAACACCACGGCATCGCTCGGCTGCTTACGATCTACTTCCTGACGGATGAGCCTGCCGAGAAACTGCTCTTCGTCTGGACCCTTCAGCGTTTCATAGGAAACCGTACCCAGATTTAAGCCAAGCAACGCATCCGACAACCTCTCGTAATCCGCAGAGCCGAAATTCTCCGCTTCGAAGATCACACGTCGCCCATCGAAATCGAAGACCTTTACGTTGGCCGAAGCAAAACCACCGGTGTCGAGCAGACTTCGCAAGGATTGCATCAACACCGCCCGATCCCATGAGGAAAGCTTGGTCATGACGCGGCGTCTCATCATCGGGGCTGCGTGGAGCAGCAAGCTGACCTTGCCGCTACCGCCAGAAAGACCCTTCCAGCCTTCCATGCCGCTCTCGGCGACTTCTCCTGGGCCTGTTCGCAAGGGAACTCCCGTTGCTTTTGCTTCGACCTTCCAGTCTTTGCGGCATCCTCGTCCACTTGAATCCATCACCCAAAGGGAAACGTTGAACTTGCCTTCTCCAACTACCCATCCCCCACCAAGGTTCATCTCCACATTCCTCATTGACCAGAATTTCTCAGGCACTTTGCGCGGAAACGCTGCTTTGGAGTAGAAGTAGCTTGCCTTCGCGCCGACCATTTGAGGGATGACACGGATTGCCATCACCATCGGACGTTGTCGTCCCTGCGTCTCGAACTGCTTGACGGGCATGGCGATGTCGTATCCCGTCCAATGCTGAAAGCCAAAGGAGAGCCGGGCAGGGAAGGGGACGACCCGGCAGGAAAGGCGCATTTCAGGTTTGTCTTTGGCGCCTTCAGCGGAATCGAAGAAGCGGGCCAACTCACGAGCTTGCGCGCTGTCGGGTGGCATAAGTAATTGCCCCCAAGCCAAACCAGCCCAGAAAATCGGCAGAATCCAGCGCCACATCCTGTCTTTAGGATCGCATTAGTCCTCGGAACGATGCTTTAAAGATTGCTGCAACTGCTTGATGTGCACTACGGGGGAAGTCCACTGGTATCGCCATGGACCCTTGGTACAGATTTGCAATGCTCCCTGCTTGGATAGCGCAATAGCGACTTTGCCGTTTCCATTCGCCTCTACCGGCCACATTAAGCCTCGCGTCACCGCATTGCAAGCAGGCCTTTGCTGACCGGAACCAGCCGCTTCTGCGGCAATTGCAATCGCAATCAGGAGGGCTTCGCTAAGCATGGTCTGGGATTAGACTATCAGCATTTCACCTGAATGCAAGCGTTGCCCGGTTCTATTCCGTACCCAAATAGGACAAAGTGCCTTCAAATCGTTTCAAGGTTGATGCAGGGATGACGATAACTCTACCCGTGGTTGCCCCAAAAACCGTTTTGGACTCCCAAGATGAGCAGTTGCTGGGAGCGCTGGTCGATTCCTATCAACGGTTGCTTGCGGCAACGGCAAATTGCAATTCTGGTTTGTGTCCTCAGAGTGCCGGAGATCTTGCAGCGAATCTCAGACTGCTTGAGCAATCGATTACCTTGCAATCGATGCCTGCAGACGTCCTTTGGGCTCAGGAGAATGCTGAGAGGCACCTTCACGCCTGGCATGACCGTACGCAGGACTACTTGCGTCAAAAGGCAGCGGAGATGAAAGATCTGATGGTGCTCGCGGCCAAAACGGCGGAATCGGTAGGAGAAAGGGATCAAAAGCATAATCGGAATCTGAAGGGCTTAACCGAGCGGCTCAAAGACATCGCCGAACTGGAAGACGTCACCCGATTGCGTGCCAGCCTGATGGCCAGTGTTGAGGAGATGTCGAAAACAGTGGAACAAATGACAAGAGAAACAGAGCAAACCAAGCGAGCGCTCGAAGTCGAATTGTCGAATTACCGCAGCCGTCTGGCACATACAGAACAAGCGGCAATGCTGGATCCGCTGACTGGCCTTGCCAATCGTCGTCGCCTTGAAGGGGACCTTGCTTTGCGGATTCGACGCGGCCAACCCTTTTGCTTGCTGTTGATCGATCTGAATGGCTTTAAGGCGATCAATGATACGCACGGTCATCTGGCCGGTTATCAGATCCTCAGGCAGTTTGCTTCAGAACTCAGTCAGGTCTGCCATCAATCGGATCTGGTGGGTAGATGGAGTGGAGATGAGTTTTTGGTTTTGCTCAATGGGATGAGGTCTCAAGGTGAGCTCATGGTGCAGCGGATCGAGCAATGGGTCTGGGGAACCTACCCGATCAAAGTGTAACCTGGCGTTGCTTCGATCAAGGTCGAAGTCAAGGCAGCGATTGGTATGGGTGTTTGGAACCAGGGGTTAAGTGCGGATCAACTTGTGCAACAAGCAGACCTGGCGATGTATCGACGAAAGGCTGAGCTTCGCTAGGGCTTCTTAAGCAGCCACACCTCGGCCAAACGCGACCTTGCCCGCCAGTTGAGGTGATCCTCGTCTTTAGGCACCTCAAAGGTGAGTACAAGCTGCCCATCGGCGAGGGCTTCCGCCGGCACTGAAAACTTGCGATCCCCAGCAACCGGTTTGCCATCGATGCTCAACAGATGGCGGCCTTGACCGCCTGTGCGCACGGTATAGGTTCCTTTTGGGTCGAGCCCTTCATAGCGCAATCGAGCTGGCCACATGGTGGTTTGCTCCGAAAGTCTCAGTCGGCTGCGGCCCTGATCGAGCCACCAGAAAAGCGGTTCGTCCCGCTCATCCATCTCCGTATGTGGTGATTTGAACTCATGGCCGATGTCATCGTAAAAGCTGCCCGGGCCAGGGTTTTCCCAAGTTGCGATTTCTCGAAGTCGGCCCTTGCTGGGGTTCTTGCTGAACTCATCTTCGAGCCAGAAGCGGTTGTTGATAGGGGCGTCGATGAAGTCAAGGATGGCACCGCGCTCGGCCCCACTGGCTTGATACTTCTCTACGCTGGTTTGCAGGCCAATCGATTGGAAGAGTGCCTCACAAAGAGCCACGACAGCTTCTCTGAGGCCATCTTTCAAAGGCCACTGCTTGAGAACCTTCGTCGCTTCGGCAATGGCCTCGGAGGGAGTGAGGTCCTCACGCAACAGGATCGCATTGGCTCGCTGCTCAAGTTTACGTTCATGGATGAGCCGCCGCCGCACGAAGGCGTCATACGTTGCGCGGAGCTGATTCATCTGCCAGCGCCAGTTCGTATTCAACTGGGGGAGTTTCAGGCTGAGTTGGTTCCAGGTGCGTAAGGTTGCCTCGACGCTGCCGTTGGCCACCAAATCTCCATTCCAGTTGCGCTCTAGCGCGAGAATGGCGTCAGCGATCTCTTCGGCTTGAATCGATGAGAAGTGAAACTTCGTATAGTCGATTGCAATAGAGCGCGGGTCGCGATTGGGGTTCCATCCCATCGCATTGAAAACTGCTTTGTTCAGGTCGTCGTGAACGCCATCGCTATATGTAATGAAACCAATGCTCGAATCGGCATAGCGATTGTGGATCGCTGCCATTTCAAAGGGACGGGGGTTGATCGCTTCCCGGCCGAGAGTCAAAGCGTAGGCTTGATCCCAGTGAGGAACTTGAAACTGGCAGATCTTGTTGTGAGTAATATCCGGGTATAGTCGAATCGGATAGTTGCGAGGGAGCCGTTCTCTCGTTCGGGCTAGCGGAGGGCTTGAGGGGCCGGCAACCAGCCCTCCGAGCCATTTGGGTTGCTTGTCGCTGATCCAGGCGTAAACGAAATCTTCTTTCGAGCGGTTAAATCCCTGGAGTGAAAGCCAGATCTTCGCGCTGGTTCTCCTGGATAAATCCTCAAGCAGCGGCATGACGAGTTCGGGTGGATTGTGGCCAGGGTCGCCACCGGGAACAAACACACCGTCGAGCACTGGCATATCGGCTACCATTGCTTCAAACTGCTGTAGGAACGGGGCTCGTTTCGAATTGTCATTCAGGTCGAATTCGGCAGGCAGCCACACCCAATACTCAATGTTGTACTTCTGGCAGATGCGGCTGATCTCGCGGTTCATGCGGCTGCGTTCGACCTTGAAGTGGGGACTCGGCCGCGCATCCATGAACGGGATGTTTTCGATGGCATTAACGCCTTGCAAGACGAGCTCACGAATGTATTGATCGTATTGTTCAACCGTCCAGGCGTCCCAGCTGTTGGCTGTCGAGCGATAGCCGAGTTGGTGGCCCCTTAACGGATAAGCTGGGGCGGAGCTCTGTTTGGTGGGGGTGACTTCAAACTGGTTCGGTGTCCAGGTTCCATACGTCAGAAGTGCACCAACGCCGTAGAGCAAACCGCGTTCCGACCGGGCCAAGATGCGGATGTTGTTTGCCGTCGCCTCCAGAGCATAGCCTTCCTTTGGCAGGGAGGCATCGGTGGCCAGCGTAATTGTGTGGCTTTGGTCTGTATTGAGCTTTGCACCGGTGCGACGTTGCAGTTCTTCTTTCAGCACGCTGGCGGCAATACTGCCCGCGGGAGCCTTCAGAATGGCTCTTGAAAAATCTTTGGCAGCCAGTGAGAAGCTGGCTGCCATGAGGATTGTGAGGATGTTTCGCATTCAGGCTTAGCTGGTACGAGGCCGGTAGCCAGGACGTGCACGGACGCGGAGTTTTTTGGCGGCGTCAGACTTGATCTCGACGGCAATCTTGCGGAAGCCATCGTTCGGGTTCGTCTGGGGATAATAAGTGATCGTGTAGCTGTTACCCAGATCTTCGCGAATCGACTCAAAGGCCTCAACCTGCTTTTGCCAGGTCTTGGCGAAGTAAGCCTTGCCGCCGGTGCGACCAGCGATGCGGCGGAAGACACCCGAAGAAATCGGATCTTTGTTCACTTCGGCTGTCGAGATCACGTAGATCGGGATGCCTTCGTCTTCGGCAACAGATCTGACGTCATCGGGGGCGACCATGGATCCGTTGTCGGGACCGTTTGAGAAGACGATGACGACCTTACGACCCGGAACCTTGGCGGCATCGCGGAGAGTGAGTAGGAGGCCGTTGTAGAGAGCAGAGTCGTCGCCCGCGACTGCCTTACGCAGGCCGGCGATGGCAAAGTTGCGATCACGGGTCAGATCTGCGGCACGGGTGAGATTGCGCGAGAACGTGTAAACGGCAACAGAATCGGCCTTGTCGAGGCCGCGCACGAAATCGGCGATTGCGTCCGAGGCATACACAAAGCTGCGGTACATGTAGTTCGACGTGTCGAACAGCACGAACACATTGGTGCCGACGAACGCGTCGGAGGACCCTTTGAGTTCGCCTTCTTTGGCTGCGTTGTCCGCGATGGCGAGCGGCTTGGTGGAGCCATCATCGAGAATCTGAACGGGCGGCCGGTTTCCTTCAGCGAATGTTGCGAGCTTTTGCACGATGCCATCCTCAAGCACCCGGAAATCGGTGTACTTGAGACCGTTCACGTACTTACCCTTGGAATCGGTGACGGTGAAGCTGAGGACGACCATGTCGACCTTAACTTTGAAAACCGCATCCTGGGCATAGAGAGTGAGGCCGAGAACGGCAGCGGCGAGGAGAAGAAGTGCGGCGAACTTACGCATGGATGATTAGTAGCTCCCTTGCTGGGTCTGTTTGGATGATTGTCGCATTTCCTGACCAACGAGGCGGAGGCTGCGGAGAAGTGCAGGCCAGTCTTCAAGGTGGGTTGCGAAAATCTTTTCTACGGCAAGTTTGGTCCACTGTGGGATTTGCACGTTGAGCTCTGCTGGCTTCATGCCGAGTTCGTCGGCGAGCGCAGCAAAGTAGATGTTTGAGGACTCCCAGCTTTCCGCGAGGATACGGCTTGAGTAGCCCATCAAGGTCGGGAAGGTGCGCAGGCTGAGCAATTGCGGTTGATAGGAATTTGCGAGTGTCGGCTTTGGCGTGCCGAAGGCTTGGGAGATGGCTGCGGCACTCAGTTCTTGAGGGAGTGCCTGGCGTAAGCGTTGGATTTCAGCGACGAGCGGTGAGCCCGTGTTGGCTTCGTTGGCCTGGATCATGTATGCAGCCATGTTGAACGCCTCTGACGGGGTGACCAGATCGAGGGCATCGGTAACCTTTCCGGCTTCGAGATACGCGTTAACAGCTTCGCTCCGAGCGGGAGGTGCGTAACGCATGAGGGCTGCGATTGCCTTGGTTCGCAGAGATGCGTCCAGAGCTGCCTCAGCCAGAATCGATTCGCCGGCCCGGTAATGCAGGCTGGTGAAGTGCAGCTGAGCAGGGGTGACTCGCCAATAGCGCGGTACCTTGGCAGAGACAATCATCTGCGGCACAAGGTCGCCCCAGATGAGGGCTTGCTCACGGGTGGGAATCAGAAAGTTCTGTTCGGCTTCGGCCAGAGCATAGGGCAAGCTCACGAGCGAACCCACCAGGCGACCTCCTGCTGAAGAGGGCCAGCCGGTGCCGAAGACTTCGGTTGTGCGCCACGTCTGATTGCTGCCCTGAACGCCGAGGAAATCATGGCTGCGAACGAAGTGGGGATTTGTGAACAGAATCTGAGCCCCCGGCGGAGCATAGTGGATATAAGCCATGCCGACGATCGTGTCACGCAAAAAGCTGGTGAGCTGGCCGCGGGCTTCCTTAAGCTTCACCGGGTCGGTGCCGGCCTTGTCGACAATGGCGCGAAAGTTGGTCTTGCGTTCGTTCTCGATGTGCTTGTCGACCCAGTAGCCGAAAGCCATCGCATTGCGCTCAGCGCCGCTGAGGGAGCTTCTTGGAGGTTGCTGATCCGTGATGCGACCGCTGAGGCGATTCACCAGCGCAACGTTGGTCTTGCCGCCGTTCGAGGGGGCTTCGAGATTGTCGTCGATGTCGAAGATGGTTTTCAGTGAAACGAGGCGCTGCGCGTCGAACACCTTTTGCATTTCGGCGATCAGCACGCGGTGCGTATCGTCCTCAACGCCTTTCGCGGCACCCGAGAGAAGGCCCAGCATGGCAATCTGCGGATCGGCCTTTTCGTCGGCGCCAGCGGACTTAAGAAGGTTGCGGATCGAAGCTCGTACTGCGTCAAACAGGTCTCTCGGGTTCTTTGCCAAAGGGATCTGGGTGAGTATGGGCTCAAAGGCAGCATCCAGCGGCACTGTCAAAAGGCGGTTGCGGTTGAGGATCTGAGTGATAGCCTCGAGCGCCTGGAAACAACCCACTGCATCGGCTCTGAATTGGATGTCACCGATGCCATTCAATGTGGTGGCTGCGGTGAGGAATTGCAGAATCGATTTCTCGCTCAGCTCAGGCATTTCTGCCAAGGCGGCATACTGCGCGCCGAGCAACTTCCAGTCCTTGATCATGCGATCTACCGTCGCGGAAGAGAGCGGCTCTTTGCGGCCACGATTGAGATCGCTCAAACTCAAGAACATTTTTAGGGGTTCGTTGTCGACAGCCTTGCGGGACAGAGCGAATAGAGCCTCAAGAAGATCGTCAGGATCCTTCCAACCTTGGGCCGACTTGGTGAGCTTGCCGTCGTACTTGCCGTGAGGATGGTTGATGAAGAGGTTCCTCCAGTTCTCCACGCCGCCGGGAATGTGCGGTTTCCCGTTCGGTTCCATCCGCAGCCTGGAGGTGAGCAACATCAGATCCGTCGATGCGCGGAAAACGGGCCGGGCTGGACCTGGCGAGGTGATCTTGCCGCGCAGGGCGAGGTAGAAACGGCGCAGGCGATTGGGTTCACTGAGGTAGTCGAGCGTGGGGCCCGAGATGCGTGACAAAGATTCGAAGTAAGCCGCAAGCCAGCCATCGTCCTTCGAAATCAACTTTTCGAGGAACGCCGGGCCGTTATCCGGGTTGGCTGCAAGCAGGTCGGTCCAGACGGCAGCCGAACGGGGATCGCCAGGTACCGCCACTTTGCCATTGCGTATCTGGAGCATGCCGCCGAAGAAGTCCAGAACATGCGAGAAGGCGCGAAGGCGTTGAACCGGCATGGCTTTCTTAAGATCTTCTGCGGTGGACGCATCAAGCTTCGAAAGGCCCAGGTAAAGGCGACACAGTTGCGGATCGGACATGAAGAACTCGATAAAGAGCTGTTCCGGTTTGTCCTTTTCCTTGGTCTCGTTCCAGTAAGTTGGCCCGTAAAGAACCGGAACTTTCGTCGGCTTGTAGTCATAGGCAAACGGCTTGCCGGTCTTGAGCGCTGTTTCAAGATCAGAGAGAGGGAAGCCGGAATCGATCGTGAGAAATGCGCGTGAGGCGTTTACGGTTTCAAGCACCAAGTCTCCTCCGCAAGCGCCACGCATTCGGTATCCCAGAACCTTAAGCAGTTCGCCGGTCTGGGTTGAATCGCATTGTTCGATCGTGATCGTCTGGTTTGTCGTGGCCAGCTTTTCGAGCTCTTTGGCTTGCGAAAGATAGCGATAAACCAGTTTCAGGTATTCCGTTTGGTCGAGACCTTCGTTGTTGCCAGCAGCCTGGTAGCCGTTGGTGACGACGTTGCGAGCCAGTGCCCCCAGAAGCTCATCTGGCGTGAGATCGGGAGAAAGCGCTGCCATGCGCGAGAAGCTTCGAATGGGGCCAGGGATCTCTATAAGCCCGGAGCTGGCCGCGGGTCGGGTTGTCGCGCTAAAGGAGAGATTGGTGCCTCCCGCAGCAAGGTACTTCGAAAGGTGGCCTTCGGCTGCCTGCTTGTTTCCTTCGAGTAAGGCAAGCACAATGAGCCTGCGAAGAGATTGGCGTTTCAGGTTGGCATCGCTGCTAGCAGCCAGCTTTTCGTAAGCGGCTGCTGCACCCGGATGGTGTCGCCGTTCAAGGAACTCCGCATAAGCGATGCCGCCATCTGCTTTGTATTCCTGTTCCGCGGCGCGGATGGAACCGGCAAGCTCTAGATCACGAGCCTTTCGCAGGTCAGCCTGAAGCGATGTCGCTGAGAGTAACGCGACAGTCAAGAAAAGCGTGCAATGAGTACGCACAACCACCTCCTTGCGATGAGTGATGACAATGTATCACTGTTTCAGCAACAATTTCTTAATCTCGGGTGCGGGCGATTGCCTCGGCCAGTGCGGCACGGTACAAGGCGGAATCTGCACCGAATGAAAGAATGTCGAAGCCAACCGATTTCCATTGCTCAAGCTGTTGAGGCGAGCCAGGTTGGATTGCGGAATACTTGCCATGCTTGCGGGCCGCCTCGACGACGGTTTTGAGTGCAGCATGGAAGTCGGGATGATCAAATTGACCGACGATCCCCATGTTGGCGGTGAGATCAAAATGCCCGATCCACAGGATGTCGACGCCTGGAGTTGCGGCAATCGCTTCGGCGTTGGCCAGCCCCTCCGGGGATTCGATCTGGCAAATGACGGTAGTGTTGCGGTTAGCGTATTCGAGGTACTCGGTAGGGGTGGGCGCAATGTAGTTATTGTGAGCGTGGCTGAGGCCGAGGCCACGGTGGCCCATGGGAGGATATTTCGCGGAGTCGACGATATAGGCAGCCTGCTCGGCTGTTTTGACATTGCCGACCATGATGCCCAGTGCTCCAGCGTCCAGAATGCGGGCGATGAAGTGATACTTTCCCTCAGGTACGCGCACGAACGGGGCAAAAGTGGTTCCGTGTGTCCAGGCGAGGAGATCGGAAATTGTCGCGACGTCATAGCCAGAGTGCTCCATGTCATATACGGCGAAGTCGACATCGGCGGATTCAAGAATTCGGGCAATTCCGCGAGAAGCGAACTCCCAGATCATATGTCCGACGGGTCGCTTTCCGGAGGCGAGCACTTGCTGAAGACGATTCGGTTTCATGAAGATTGAGACCACCTCTGCAGATTTCGTTTGAAGATCGGTTGATCTACAACTTGTTTGTTGACGATTCCGGTTGGCGTTTGCCCTCGCGAGAAAGCCAGCAAATTTCCACAGGCTTCGAGAGTGTTGTCGCGTGCCAGTTCTTCCGTCCAGGCCAGGCCATGAGGGGCGAGGATGACGTTAGGACAGTTTCGAATGGGAGCTGAGGACGGTAATGGTTCCACCTCAAAAACATCGAGGCCCGCGCCGTGGATCCAACCCTCATTTAAAGCTTCAACCAGATCAGATTCATTGATGATCGGGCCGCGAGCGGTATTGATCAGAATCGCCGTGGGCTTCATCAGACGCAAGATCTCCCGATTGACGATACCTTTGGTGGCCTGGCTTAAAGAACAATGCACACAGAGAAAGTCGGATTGGCGGGCGAGATCTTCGAGTGACACCAGCTCCACGTTGAGCTCTTGTGCATGCTCGTCAGAAGCGTATGGATCGTGGGCGATAAAGCGGCCAAAGCCGAGAGAGGAAGCAAGTCGAAACATTTCCGAGGCAATGTTTCCGAGGCCGATCGATCCTAGCGTGCGCCCTGCGATGTTTCTGCCGAGACCTGGCAAGGCTTCCCTCCAGCGAGAGGATTCAACGATCTTGTGCTGTTGAACCAGGTTGAGCGACGTTGCGAAGATTAGGCCGATCGCCGCTTCGGCTACCGGTCGGCGCACGGCATTCGGCGTGATCGTCAGCACGATATTGCTGTGGGAGAGCGCTGTTGTATCAATGCGATCATAGCCCACCCCCCAGCGAGCCACAATCGAAAGCCGCCGGACATCGCGTAAGTTGTCTGCAGTGAGCCGAGTCGCGAGGGCAAGGATGCCGTCGTATTGATCGAGTTGCTCTGGAGTGGGCGTGTCGTTTGACGTTGGGGGCATCAGTTCCACTTCAAGGTATGGTTGATTGCCGAGGATCTGTTGGAGGGGCCCTTCGTAGTGGCCCTTTGCATCTTGCGCGAAGTCGTGAGACACGCCGATGCGGAACTTTCCGCGATTTTGCATAGGCGTGTTTGAAGATATCGAAGGGGCGGGGGGCGTGGCAAGTGGGGCTTGAGCAGAAGTTTGCCTGATGTCGATCAGGCCTGACTTTCAAAGCACTCTTCTACAGGAATGCCCAGGGAGCGGATCCAGTCACGCAGTGCCCGGATATCTGGTTTGGCCTCGGCGAGCGTTTCGAGGAAATCGATGGATGGCGGACGGTGTCTGAGCAGGGCGGGGAAATGCGCAGCCGAGACGCTCCAGATCCAGGCGACATCCCCTCCCAAGCTCTCGCCACTACAGTCATACAGTTCGAGCTCAAGATCTCCAGCATCGGTGATGCGCAACCAGGCAGCGGTTTGAGGCCAGCGCTGGGGTAGCTTGAGCTCCGTCATTTAGTGGAAGAAAGTGCGACGCGCGTAGCCACTGATATCTTTTGCAGGGTTGAGTTCTGAGGCCCAGCTTTCCTGATTCATCTTCCCTTCGAATTGTTCAATCGCCTGCTCGTAGGAATTCGATAATTGCTGCTTGAGCTCGACGGGCGCAAAGGAGTATTGAATGCTGTTTCGAGCAAGCTGCTTCAGCTCGTCCCAATTCAGCCGGAACAATTGGACGGCGTGCATGTAATCGTCTGTCATATTGGAATCCCAGCTGCCGCGGTCGTCAGTGTTGAGGCAAACCGGTATCCCGAAGCGGAGGTATTCCGGGAAAGGATGTTTTGAAAGGTCGGGAGTGTAATCAAGAACTCGATTCGAGACAAGATTGATCTCGACAAGGTTCTTTCCGTTGCGAAGTAGCAACATGGTTTCAGGGTCGTCGATCAAGTTAACGCCATGGCCGATGCGGTTGGCCCCAAGAAGCAGAGTGTTGCGGACTTCGGGTCCGGGAGAGTCTTTTTCTCCCGCGTGAATGCTCATCGGGAGAGGGCCGAATCGGCGTCGCGCCTCGCGAAACGCAGTCAGCATGCGGAGAGCATGCCCTTTGTCGTTGTCTTCGCGGCCGGCTGCGTTGATACCGACAAAGAGATCTCGATGCTTGGTGGCGAATTCGTAAAGGTTAAGAATTTGCTGATCGATGTCAGCCCGAAAGCGGATCACGGTGAGTTGAAACTTGTAGTGGATCGGAAGGGCTGTGACGTCTGGCTGATTCAGGCGGGTTTGTACGATCGCGATCGTTTCGTTGGGCGTGTACTGGGTACCGTCTGGCTTTTCAGCCAGAAATGGGTTCCATTGGGCTTCGATATAGCGAACTCCTTCCGCGGAGAACCGCTTCAGGTTGAGAGCGAAGAGTTCTGCAAACAGGTGCGGATTGCGAGAGAGTGGCGTGAGGCGCAGGACGATCTCTTCAAAGAATTCATTGCGGTTCTCGCCAGCTTCGTCAAGAATGTGTGCCGAGAGCCAGGCTTCGCGCTGAGCTTGCGTTAGCTGATCGATGGGCGTAAAATCCAGCTTACGACAGTCTGACAACTTGGCATGCTGTGCCTGGTGGAGATTCTGATAAAGCAGGAATGGCCCGTTCTCATTGTCCGGGCATTGGTGGACGCTTGTCCGCGTGTGGTAGCGGTAGCCAAGAGTAGCGAGCCTGGGAACAGCAGCCAGGACATCGGTGGCATAAAAGCTCAGACTGGCATGGTGGTGCAGATCACCACCTTTGGGCATTGCCTGGAGGAATGAGTAAAGCTGAGCCGGAGTGGCTTGTTGGCGAATCATCTCCCAGCGGGCGGAGAAGTCCTGGGCTTGAATGGTTAAGGTAAGCAGTAAGAGAGCAATGGGCACTCCATTATGGTTTCACAGGATCAGGACTGCGTGAGCGGGTGAGTTGCAGGAAGCCAGCGCTCCAGAGCCGCGCAGAGGGCTTCGACGCCCACAGGCTTGCTCAGATAGTCGTTCATGCCAGCCACCAGACATTTGTCGCGGTCTTCATTGGTGGCGGCGGCAGTGAGAGCAATGATCGAGAGACGCCGGAAGACTCCTCCCAGGCTGCGAATCTGCCGTGACGCCTGGAAGCCGTCCATTTCTGGCATTTGGCAATCCATGAGGACAAGATCGTAGGGAAGTTGGCCGACCATCTGAACTGCCTCAAAGCCATTTGCGGCGAGATCGACGCGGCATCCGAGTTTCTCGAGCAGTCTCGTTCCGACCTTTTGGTTGACGAGATTGTCTTCGACTAGAAGAATGCGTGTGCCTTCGAATCGTGGTGGGCCGATGGCGTGCTGCGCGGTGCCTGCTCTTCGACTGTTGTCGCTCCAGCCAAGGATGTTCTCGGTGATGTGTCGGCGAGTGAGCGGGTTCGTGATCTGAGCCGCCTGGATCGTGACCGACTTCGTTGAATTGGGAGGATAGCTTCGAGCGAACTCCTGGTGGATTTGGTTGAAGGCGAGCAGCGCTGCTCCCTCGCCTTCAAATACTAGGTGCGGGACTTCAGGCGGGGCTGGGATTGGCGTCGCGTTGAAGTTGAGGCGAACTTCAAACCAGAACGTGCTGCCTTTACCCAAGCTGCTTTCGACACCGCAATCGCCGCCCATGAGTTCGGCCAGTTTGCAAACAATGGCCAGGCCGAGACCCGTTCAACCGAATTTTCGCGTTGTGGAGGAATCGGCCTGTGTGAATCGCTCGAAGAGACTGTCGATTTTATCTGCGGAAATACCGTGTCCGGTATCCTCTACTTCGACCCGAATGCGGTTTGAGGTAACGGCTAAGACGCGGAGTAATACGAAGCCTTCAGCTGTGAACTTTATGGCATTGCTGACGAAGTTGAGCGCCATCTGGCGCAGGCGGCCAGGATCTCCCTGGACTGTTCGAGTCGTCGCAGGATCAAACCAATACAACAGCCGGACGCCCCGCTCGACGGCCTTGGCTTGCATTAATTCGACAACGTCCTCAAAGGTGCGTTCGAGATCGAATTCAATGTACTCCAGATCCACTTTGCCGGCTTCGATCTTAGAGAAGTCGAGAATATCGTTGATGATTTCGAGGAGTGCTTCTCCCGAGCGCATCACGGTTTCGCTCATCTCTCGTTGATCCTCGGTCCTGTGGGTGTCAAGCCGGAAGCGGGACATCCCAATAATGGCGTTCATCGGAGTGCGGATTTCGTGGCTCATGACGGCCAGGAACTGGCTCTTGGCCTGCGATGCTTCTTCTGCTCGTTGTTTGGCGAATTCCAGTTCAATGCGGGCAGCTTCAAGCGTGTCGACATAGCGCTGGATTGCCTGTTCGGAATTGCGGCGATCCGAGATGTCTCGGAAAAGGATCAGGTAGTCTCCAATCTGGGTACGAGAAACACGAGCTTCGAACCAACGGGATTCGTGGTCGAAGTCCACGACTTGAACCTTGCCCTCCGACTCCATGGACTCGATGGCGTCCAGGAGTCTTGCCCAAAGATCCGCAGGTAAGTATTTGCGAAGCGGCTCACCCTTGGCTGCCGTGAAGTCGAAAGGAAGTTTCTGATTTTCAGCCTGGTGATAGTCGATGAGATATCCTTCTTCGTCGATCTGTATCAGGGAATCCGGAAGCGCCGCCAATAGGGCTCGATTCCGGGATTCGCTACGACGGATGAGTTCCTCCGGCCTGCGGCGTTCTGTGATTTCCTGAAAGCTCCCGACGAGTCGATGGCACATGCCATCCTTGAACTCCGAGCGACCGAAGGAACGCACCCAAATCTCATTGTCTTTTGCAGTGACCAGCGGGAGTTCAATGTCCCAGGGCTGGCCGGTTTCAATGGAGCGCTCCACCAGACTGGAAATCGTTTCTCTGGCACCAGGGGGATGAAACTGGATCGCTTCTTCTCGGGTTGGCTTGTATCGAATGGGTGTCTGATGGATCCGGCAGACCTTGTCGCTCCAAATCGGTGCGCCCGCTTTCAGATCGAGTTCCCAGGCACCGACCCGGGCCATCGAGGTGGCGTCCTGCAGTAGTCTTTCCCTATCCCTCAGGCGAAGCTCGTTTTGTTTTCGAGCTGTGATGTCGAGTTTGATCGCCATGAAATGCGTAAGGTGTCGCGCGTCATCATGAACCGGTTGTACTTCAATTTCAAGCCAGTATCTGCTGCCGTCGCGGTGATAGTTAACAATCTCGACCTTAAATCCAATCCCTCTTCTCAGGCAATCACCCATATACTGAACGGTGGCGGGATCTGTCTCAGGACCTTGCAGAAATGAACCCGGTTTGCGGCCCTTGACCTCTTCGATTGTGAATCCAGTGACACGCGTGAAGCCCTCGTTCACCCACTCGATGCAGCCCCGAGCGTCGGCGAGAATGATGGAATTATTCGTACGCTTGGCCATCAACGCGAGAAGCTGAAGCTCGGAATGAAGGCGACGGCGTTCGGTTGTGTCCATGGCTGTGGCGTAAACCATGCCAGTTTCTTGATCTGCGGCGGGAGCCGACCATTCCAGCCAAGGGTAGGTGCCATCCGCGCTCAGGTGGCGATTCTCAAAGCCGTGAACGCCTTTGCCCTTGAGGATATCCGCGAAGGCGAGATTGGTGCGATCCAGATCTTCTGGATGGAGATACTCTGTGAAGGGAGTTTGAGACAGCTCGCTAACGGAACGGCCGAGAAGATTGGCCAAAGTTGGGTTTGCGTAGCGGAAATTGCTCTCAGGGTCGCAAACGACGTGCACAGCAGAGGAGTGGTTCAGGTACGAGTCACGTTCCCGCTCAATCCGTTCACGTGCCTTGAGCTTGCGATAACCAACAATGATTCCGGCGCTGATAGCCGCAAACGGCTCAAGCTAGCGTGCGATTTCGCCGGTGTATCCGCCCGGGCGATTCGCCATTCCAAGCAGGCCCACCATTTCGTTGCATAACTTAATTGGCAGACCCAGGAAATGGTTCAGCGGCGGATGTCCAGGCGGCGTTCTGTTCGCTTCAGGATGCCGTGAGGCGTCGTTTGCAATCACGGTGGACTGCGTCTTGATTGCGGCTCCGAACAAGGTGTTCAAATTACGGAATTCAAGGCCACTGGCCTTGTATTTCTCGAACAGGGCCCTGGTTTCGTCGTTCCACGCGATGTTTGAAATAGCGAAAGTTCGAAGAAAAGGATTGCCGTCCCCATCTTGGTGCATCTCGCCCACGAAGCCGTATTCACTCTGGGTTACTTCTAGCATGAGCGAGAGGAAGGCTTCAAAGCAGGTTTGTGGCGAAGCACCAGTAAAGAATAGAGATTGAACGTGTGTAATGCCTTCAAGAAGTTGAAGTTGTGTATGTCAAGTTCTGCAATTACGAATTTGGCCAATGCTGCCTTTCTGGGCTTTTAGGGGAGGAGTGCAGAGGAGGGGATGTGCCCCTCCTTTGCATCCAGTAATGTAGAGTCCCACCGCCGTCAGGCGGCTTGTTCGAGTTTTCTCAACTGCTCCTTTCTGTGGTCTGAGAGTTGCGTCATATTGAGATACCGGATTGCCTCGACCCAGT
>Ga0194134_10001003_pt1 | contig 40451 bp, 25 predicted proteins | sample TA2KigOff0mmetaG_FD_148602 | JGI IMG/M metagenome (GOLD analysis project Ga0194134, IMG submission 148602) | Freshwater microbial communities from Lake Tanganyika, Tanzania - TA2015056 Kigoma Offshore 0m | ecosystem: Environmental > Aquatic > Freshwater > Lake | place: Tanzania: Lake Tanganyika... | reverse complement strand
TGACCTGTGCCATGATACGCTTCGAGCGGTTGAGCAGCGTTTCGTTCGCCTCCGAGCACGGCGAACCAACAGGCGGTTTCGATGAGTCTGTTCGACCGGCGACGGTCTCGTGCTGCATCTGCGAGCCTCTTTCGCGCCCAACTGTCCGGTGGTGAGCGGCTCGAGAGCCGCTGCCTGATGGCGACAGTTTCCGGCGGGGGGCTGCCGATCCCCGGCGCGACGAGTCCGCCGGCCGCCGCGGCGATCGTCGTGGCGACCGCTCCGGTCGTCGATCCGCTTGGCTCGGGGCGGCAGCTCGCGCTGGTCACCCCGGCGCGGGCGTACGGATTCGAGCTCAGCGCTGCGGTTGGCGCGGCGACGACGATCGACGTCGGCATGGGGCAGTTGCCCCTCGGCACGGTCCTCGAGTTCGAGGTCGTCGTCGGCCTGTCGCGCTGAAGCGGCGTTGGCAGCCCTGCGTTTGCCGCCGCTCCGGCCGGTGTGGCGATCAATCTCCAAGTCAGTGGCACGAGCCTCCGCGTCGCGGCGGACACGACGGTCGCCCCCGGGCCCCGCGGCGGTTCGATCCGCCCGGGTACGACGGTCGGTGTCGCCGACGGAGAGCCGTTCGTCCAACCGATCGTGGCGACGATCGGTCGGGGGGGCAGCGGCGATTCGTTTGCCACCGTCGGGGCGCCCGCCGGGATCTACGCCTGCACGGTGATGTGGTCCGTCGCCGATGGAGGCCCCGGGCCGCGCGTGCGTGATTCGGCGCCGGTGTCGCTCCTGTTCGCGGTCGGGCCCGTGCCCGGAGGCGCACTGGCCGGCGCCGTCGCGTGGCTCGCCGCGCCGGCCAACCGGCCGGTGGCGATCGTGGCGGCGACGGCGCGAACCGTCGTGCCGGCCCCCAGCCGGGGCGTGCGCACGCCGCCGCCGACGATCGAGATCGTCACCCAGTGGTCCGATCCGGTCACGGCCACGGGCGCCGGCCCGCAGGTGCCGGTGCTGTTCGACGGGCGCCAGCGGTTCGCGGCGCTCGCCGCCGGCAGCCCGCGCGTCGGGACCGAAGTGCTCGCGTTCCGGATCGTGCCCACCGCCGCCGAGCGCGCGGCTGCGACCAAGCGGCTCGGGCCGGCGCTGCAGCTCTCCCCCGGCGCGGGTCTGCGGGGAGCGGCCGGTGGCCCCGCGGTCTTTTCGCTCCCGCCCGGGATGTTCGTCGAGCCGCCGGCCCCGGTCGTTCCCGTCGTGATCACGGCCGACCTGGTGCGCGACACGGTGTGGCGTGCCGGGCGCACCTACGTCGTCGACGGCGAGGTCCACGTGCGGCGTGGCGTGACGCTCACGATCGAGGACGGCGTCACGGTGCTGATCCGCAATGGCCGCAAGCCGCGGCGCGCGATCGATACCAGCGCCTTGGTGTTCGACAGCGGCTCGGGGCTGCGGGCCGGCACCGTGACGTTCGCGGCGGCGGATGCGGTGGGCCGGGAATCGACGCTCGCCGACAACGGCGGCGTGTTCTTCTGCGGGGCGACTCGCGCGGCGCGCAAGGACAACATCGCCAGCGTCGCCGGCGGAAGTGGGTCGTCTTTCGTGGCCGACCTCGTCATCGCCCGGTCGCTGGGGCGCACCGACCCGCTGGGTAGCGACGGCGATGCCGCCGGCGGTGACGACATCGACGCGCTCTCGGTGATCGGCGCGGGACCGACGGAGTGGCGGATCCGCGCGGTCCGCAGCGAACGCTCCGGTGACGACGGCTTCGACGTCACCGCCTCCACGATCGAGATCGACAGCCTCTCGATCGTCGCCCCGGTCGAGGACGGGCTCAACGCCACGGCGAGCTTCGTCACGATCCGGAGGAATCTGTCGATCGTGATGACGACGAGCACCGCCCCCGATCGCGAGCTGTTCGACTTCGAGCTCAAGAACGGCCCCGTGAAAGTCCTCATCCAGAAGCGCGCGGCGGTCGATCTCCGCGGCTACTGGGGTCCGATCGAGGACGAGGTGAGCCTCAATTCCCCCGACATGCCGGTGCCGCCGCGGCGCCGCGGGGTGAGCTCGTGGTACGTGTACCACGGCACGCTCGTCCTCGGCCCCGCGATCGTCTACTCGACTGCCGCCGACTGATCCATCCCCGGGCGACCTTCCCAACGCCTACCGACCGATCCTCGTTTCCGATTCCGGAGCCATCGCCATGCGTTCGTTTCCCCGCCGCCGTTCGCCGTCCCGCTCCCGTGCCGCTGCGAAGCGATCGCGGCGCCGGACCTTCGGCCACGGCGCCGGCCGCACCGGCGAGCGGCTCACGGTCGATCGGCTCGAGGATCGCCGGCTGCTGGCCGTGACGCCCCTGGCGATCGTCTCGCAGGTGAGCTGGATCGACGCCGACGGTGACACCGTCCTCGTGCGCGTGACCGGGCCGACGGGCGCCGGCGAGGGGGTTTCGGTGCGGCTGTCCGGCATGGCGACAGACAACGCCGACGCCGACACCATCACGCTCCACGATCTGGGGGCGTTCAACGGCGTCGAGGTGGTGGTGACGCCGAACCAGGCGCCCGAGCAGCCGAGCCCGCCGGGGGCCCCCGGCGATCCGTACGCCACGATGTACACCCCGGGCTACACCAACGTCTTCGCGCTCGAGGCTGCCACCGGCATGACAACGCTCGGGAGCGTCCGCCTGAGTGCCGCGATCGTCAACAAGATCGACCTCGAGGGTGTGGCGGTCGCAAACGACATCACGCTCGACGTCGGCCAGACGCCGCTGGTCGACCGGATCAATTCGCAGAACTACGAGGCGGTCGATTCGACGTCGTACAACCCCGTCACCGGGCTGATCCAACTGGGCGGGATCGTCGCCCGGAGCGTCGACAACATCGTCATCGACGGGGCGATCAGCGTCGCCACGAAGAATCCGTTCGACACGGCGACGACCAACGACTTCCGCGGCGTGATCGCGGTCACCGAGAAGATCGGCGCGATCGTCGGCCTGCGCAGCAACCTCCGCGCCGCCGTCCGCGCCGAGCGGATCGGCTCGGTCCGCGTCGCGGCGATCGCCGGCGAGGTCACCACCCGCGACAGTTCCGCCGATCTGGCGATCAACCTGCCGTCGTCGTTCAGCGGGTTCATCACGTCGGCCGGCCACCTCCACCTCGGCTTCCCGCTCGGCGATGCCTCGAAGATCACCGGTCAGATCCAGGCCCTGGGAATCTCCGGGTCGGTGAGGGAGACGGCGCGGGACAACTACGGCGATCCGTTGATGGTGCCGGGCACGTTCGCCGGCTCGCTGCGGCTGACCGGTGATCCCGCACTGCCCCCCGCCGCCTATGCCGGTGTGCCGGGCGCGGTGGGCCACTTCCCGCAGGTCAACGTCGACGGGATCGCGGCGTTCGGGCTGCGGACCGACCGTGGCAACATCGCCGGCGTCGACGCCGACGACTTCGCCGCGACGTTCGTGGCCGAGGCCGATGCCGGATCGGTCGGCATGCTCGACGCGTCGACGGGGGGATTCGCCGGCCACGTCCGCGCTCGCGGCGACATCGGCGGCCTGCGCAGTGTCCTCGAAGTCACCGGCACGCTGGTCAGCACGGCCGGCGACGTCGGCGCGGTCACGGTCTCCGTCGGCGGGTTCGCCGGATTCATCAAGGCGCACCGAGACGTGGCGGGGGTGCGTGCGTTCGGCGCCGTCGCCGGCCTCGGCGGCGGGGGCACCACCGGCGTGCCGGCGCTGGCCATCCAGGCCGGACGCAACGTCGGCAACGTCGAGTCGGTGTCGGCGGAGATCGACGCCCTGATCCAGGCGGGCGGGTCGATCGGCGACGTCACCGCCGCGGGCAACCTCACCGCCGGGCTCCTGGCCACGTCGGGTTCGATCGGTTCGATCACCTCGTCGGCCGGGTTCATCGAGAGCCCGTCGATCCAGGCGGGCGGCAGCATCGGGCCGGTGTCGGCCTACGGCGGCTTGCTCGCCACGTCGATCGTCGCCGGTGGTTCGCTCGGCCGGATCGACGCCCGCGTCGGCACGATCGAACTTTGCTACTTCCGCGCCACCGACATCGCCGGGATCGCGATCGTCGACGGCACCCTGCAGACCACGTCGATCGTCGCCAGTGGCTCGATCGGCGACATCGAGACGTTCGGCAGCATCGCCGGCCTGGGCATTTCCGACGTCAGTATCTCGGCCGAGGGCGCCGTCGGCCGGGTGGTCGGGCGGACGCACACCGGGTTCGGGATCAAGGGGCTCAAGCTCGACGCCGGCGGCACCGTCGCGGAGATCCGCGGTGTGTCGTACGGCCAGTTCGGCAGCCTCGGCGGCGGTGGCATCGTCGACGCCAATGTGGTGGCCGGCGGCATCGGATCGGTGTTCGGCGTCGGCTCGGGAGGCAGGGGGATCGAGAATTCGTCGTTCGTCACGCGCACGGTCCTCGATCCATCGGGCGTTCCGGACCGCAGCGCCGGCCTGATCGGCACTGTCTCCGGCCGCGGCTGGCTCGGCGGCCTCGTGAACGTCACCGTCGTCGCTCACTCCGACATCGGTACGATCTCCGGGGTCGCCGAACTGCGCGGCACCGGGATCGCACGTGGCTCCTACGACTCCCACTACGGCCGTATCGGGGCGATCGTCGCCGCCGGTGGTCCGGGCGAGGGCGGCATGGGGATCGATGCGAGCCGGTTCCAGGCGACCGATCTGGAGTTCGGTGGCATCGGCCGTGTGACCGCGTCGGCGAGCGCCGGCGGCCGTCACGCGATCTTCGACACCAAGATCCTCGCCGGGGGCAGCGGCATCGGTCCGGTGCGTGCGACCGTCCATGGCGGGGTCGATGGGAGCGGCATCGTCTTCGGCGAGATCCGCTCGTATGCCGGGCCGATCGCCTCGCTCGACGTCGTCGTCCGCTCGACGGAGGGCGAGGGGATCGTCAACGGCAAGGTGCAGGCGTCGGGTGATCTGGGGGCGCTGCGGGTCACGACGCTCGCCAAGACCGCGATCGCGCGGGGCGAGTTCACGTCGCGCGGCTCGTTCGGCCCGATCCGCGCCGAAGCGCAGAAGGGGGGCGTGGCGATTGACGGGGCGACGTTCTCGGCCCTCGGCCGGATCGCCGATCCTGCCGATCCGTCGTCGTGGGACGCCGATCCACTGGGCAATTTCGGCACGGTCACCGCGATCGCCGGGGGCACGGCCACCGACGCCCGTGGGATCGTCGATTCGACGTTCACGGCGATCGGCGGGTTCGGCAAGATCCTCGCCACGAGCCGGGGCGGCGCGGCCGTGACCGGCTCGACGTTCACCGCCGACAGCGACGGCAACGACGTCGGCTCGTTCGTCGCCATCGAGGCGATCAATACCGGCCGCCAGAAGGCCGATTCGGTCGGGATCAAGGATTCGACGTTCACCGGCGCCGGTATCGGGCCGGTGACTGCCCGGATCGTCACGATCGAAGGAGGTGAGGCGATCACCGGGTCCTCGTTCGAGGCGACGACCGCCATGTACGACGGTCTCGGCAACTTCGACGACACCGGCTCGATCGGCGCCGTCACCGTGACCAGTGCCGCGTCGGGCTTCGGCGGGATCGTCGGCAGCAAGGTGCTCGCCGGCGCCGCCGGGAGGATCGTCTCGGTCGCCGTCACCAGCGCCTCGGGGATCGGCATCGTCGACAGCACGTTCTCCGCGACGCGGGCCGACGTCGACCAAAACCGGTTCACCGGGTCGATCGGGCCGGTGACGGTGAACACCGGCCGGGCCGCGCGGGCGACGGCGAACACCGCCGGTATCCGCAACTCTTCGTTCGAGGCTCTGGCCGGCATCGGGGCGGTGACCGTGGATTCGATCGGCACGGGGATCGACGGCGCGACGTTCGATGCCGACGCCGACTTCGGCGGGATCGGCGACGTGCGCGGCAATCTCGGAGCCGTGACGGTCCGGGTGCCGGGGCGCAACGCCAGCGGTGTGATCGACAGCACGTTCACCGGGGCGAATCTCGGCGCGATCTCCGTGCGCCTGGCCGACAACGCCCTCACCGCCGGCGACGCGGTGGCCAACAGCACGTTCACGGCGCTGGCGGGCAGCATCGGCCCCGTCACCGTCGTCCACGCCCGCGGGCTCTTGCCGACGACGCCCGGCACCGGCCTGGCGATTCGCGACTCGGTCTTCGAGGCGGTGACCGCGATCGGGGCGGTGTCGATCACCGGCCCGACATCGGGGGCGGAGTTCATCGTCACCGGTGGGCCGGTGATGCTGCGGGTGGCGGGCACCCCGTCGATCGCCTCGATCATGATCCGCGGCGCGAGCACCACCGGCGCCAGATTCCGCACGCCGGCGGGCATCGGCCCGGTCACGCTCTGGAACCTGCCGACGGGCGCCGTGGCTCGGGTGACGCTCGAGGCCGCCAGCGTGGGCGATCTGTCGGTCGGCTCGAGTGCGGCCAATGCCGACGTCCGGATCACGACCACGGCCGCCACACTCGCGTCGGTGTCGGCCGGCGGGGATCTCACGCTTGCCGCCTCGTCGCTCGAGACCGTGGGCAACTTCTTCGTCGGTGGCCGGCTGACGCTGCTCGACGCCGGGTTGCGGCAGCTGCGCACGGTGTCGGGGTCGTTCTCGGTCGGGTCGTTGGCGACGACGTCGTCGACCGTGTCGATCGGCGCGCCGGGGAGCCTCACGAGTACGATCGGTGCGATCCGGATCACCGCCGCCAATGCCGGAAGCGGCGTCTACGAGTTCGCCTTCGCCAACTATCTCGGCAGTCCCAACGCCGTCGTCGGCGGCGTGGCCGCGATGGCCACGCCCGCACCGGGAACGCTCGTCAACGGCGTGCGGCTCGTGCGCGGGTGAGCGCGGGGGGCACCGCCGGGTTCCCGATCGACCGGCTCTGGTACGCTGCCGCGGTGCGGGCCGGTCGGCGGTTCGCCTTCGATGCGCGAGCCGCGAGGAGCCCGCGATGGCTTGGGTCGTCCTGTTCGTGATCGCCTGCTGCCTCGTGCCCGCCGCCCGCGCGGAGCCGCTCACCGAGACCCGGGCCGTGGCGTTCGCCCGGCTCGCGATGGCGGGGATCGCGAAGGAGTATCCCAACAAGCCGGCCGACGTCCTCGAGGGGGATGGCGACGTGCGCCCGCCGCGCTCGGTCCATCCCGCGTTCTACGGCTGCTACGACTGGCACTCCGCCGTCCACGGCCACTGGATGCTCGTCCGCCTCCTGCGGACCGTCCCGGGGCTGCCGATCGAAGGGGAGATCCGCGCGGCGCTGGCCGCCAACCTGACCACCGCCAACCTCGAGGCCGAGGCGGCATTCTTCGCCCGGCCCGGCTCGAAATCGTACGAGCGCCCCTACGGCTGGGCCTGGCTCCTCAAGCTCGCCGAGGAGGTCCACGACTGGGACGATCCGCAGGGGCGGGAATGGAACGCCGCCCTGCGTCCGCTGGCCGACGTGATCGTGAATGGCTACCTCGCCTACTACCCGAAGCAGACCTACCCGACGCGGAGCGGCGTCCATTCGAGCACCGCGTTCGGCCTCGCCTTCGCCCTCGACTACGCGCGGGCCGTCGGCCACGCCGACCTCCAGCGCCTCGTCGTCGAGCGGAGCGGCGCGTATTTCGGCCGCGACGAACGGCTCCCCGCCGCGTGGGAGCCGGACGGCGTCGACTTCTTTTCGCCGAGCCTGATGGAAGCCGATCTGATGCGGCGCGTCCTGCCGGCGGAGGAGTTTCGCCGCTGGTTCGCCCGGGCGCTGCCCGACGTGGCCGTCGGGGGGCCGCCGAGCCTGATGGCGCCGGCGACCGTCGCCGACCGCAGCGATCCGCAGATCGTCCACCTCGATGGCCTCAACCTCAGCCGGGCGTGGTGCATGCGGAACATCGCCGGCTCGTTTCCCGAGGGGGATCCGCTCCGCCGCACGCTCGCCGACGCTGCCGACCGCCATGCCGCCGCTGCGCTGCCGCACGTCGCCAGCGGCGACTACGCCGGCGAGCACTGGCTGGCGTCGTTCGCGACGCTGCTGCTCACCGGGGGGCGCTGAACAGGCGTCGGCCGCCGCTCACCCGAGGATCGGCAGGACGGCGCCGCCGTCGAGGAGATCGTAGGGGCGGCCGAGGGGATCGACCGCGGCGAGGTCGGTGATCCCCAGCGCCGCGTACACGGTCCGGGCGACGTCGGCGGGATGCACCGGCGAGCCGGCGGGGTACTCGCCGCGCGGATCGGTGCGGCCGTGGACCGTGCCGCCCCGCACCCCGCCGCCGGCGAAGACCACGCTCATGCACGCCGTCCAGTGGTCGCGGCCGGCGCCCTTCACGCCGCCGGAGCGGGGATCGCCGATCCGCGGCTTGCGCCCCATCTCGCTGGTCACCAGCAACAGCGTCGAATCGAGCAGCCCGCGGTCGGCGAGGTCCGCCACGAGCGCCGAGAAGGCGCGGTCGAACTCGGGGAGGAGGTTGTCGCGGAGGCAGGCGAAATTGGCGGCGTGAGTGTCCCAGCCGCCGCCGCTGGCGCACTTCTTCGACACCACCTCGTCTTCCTCCGACCAGAAGACGGTGATGAACGGCACGCCGGCTTCGACGAGCCGCCGGGCCATCAACAGGCTCGTGCCGTTGATCGTCGGGCCGTAGCGTTCGCGCAGGGAGGCCGGTTCACGCCCGATGTCGAAGGCGCCGGCCGTGCCGGCGGCGGCGAGCAGCTCGAACGTGCGCTGCTGCTGCCGCGAATAGGTGCCGACCGCCGCCTCGTGGTCGAGGCCCCGGCGCAGCGAATCGAGCGACTCGAGGAGCACGCGCCGGTCGGACAAGCGCCGCATGCCGTCGGCCTCGACGACGAGGTCGGGCACGGTGAACGACAGCGGGTCGGCGAAGTCCCCCTTGAGGAAGAACGGATCATGTTCGCGGCCGAGCCGGCCGGCGAACTGGCCGGGACGGGTGTACGGCGGCTTGCTCGGGCGGTAGGGGAGCGTGAACGTCTGGGGCAGCGACGGATGGCGCGGGCGCCGGGCACCGACGACGCAGCCGATCGAGGGCCAGTCGTCGGGCTGCGGGCGGCGGTCGTTGCCCTGCGTGCGGAACGTGAGGTCAGGGGCGTGGCCGGTGAGGTTGAAGTAGTAGCCGGCGTGGTGGTCGCCGGTCGCCTGCCCGCCGTCGGTGAGGCCGTGGACGAGCGCCAGATGCTTCGCTTCGCGGGCCAGCAGCGGCATGTGCTCGCAGATCGTGACGCCGTCGGCGCCGGTGGCGATCGGACGGAACTCGCCGCGGAAATCCGACGGCGCGTCCGGCTTCATGTCCCACATGTCGACGTGGGACGAGCCGCCGCAGAGGAAGAACAGGATCGCGGAGCGTGCCTGGCCGGTCGCCGCAGCGGCCGTGCCAACCCCGGTCAGGCCAGCGAGCGCCGCGCCCGAGGCCTGGAGGACGGTGCGCCGCGAGGGCCGGCCGGGGAACAGGCTGGTGGGGGGAAAAGTCATCGCGAGGAGCCTCTGCGCGGGGCGGCACCCGGGCGGAAGGATACCAGCCGGCGGGCTCGGGCCCGGAGGCCTCCTTCCAGTGGATGCGCAACCCCGTGGCAGACGGCGTGTTGCGCCCGTGTGGCAGCCGCGCTGCCCGGAGCGGACCGTTCGGGTAAACTTGTAGCCGCCCGTCCGCCGATCCCCAACCGAGAGGGGCGATCGGCACCAGCCCCGATCCGACGGTGCTCGCCTGCGGGCGTTGCCCCCGCCATCCGCTTCTCGCCGGAGACCTTCCGATGCTCCAGATCCGTGGGCGTGCCCTCGGGGCCGGCGGCTTTTGCGACCGTGTCGGCCGCCGGCGGTTCATCGAGATCGGCGGTCTGGGGGCGTTTGGTCTCGGCCTGCCGGCGCTGCTCCGTGCCGAGCATTCCGGTGGTGTTCCTGGCGGCATCAAGGGCAAGCGGTCGGTGATCCTCGTCTGGATGCACGGCGGCCCGTCGCAGCTCGACACGTTCGACATGAAGCCCGAGGCTCCGGCCGAGGTGCGCGGGCCGTTCGAGCCGATCGGCACCAACCTGCCGGGACTCGACATCTGCGAGCTGCTGCCGCGGCACGCCAAGGTGATGGACAAGTGCACGGTGATCCGCAGCTTCTCGCACGGCAACGCCGATCACTGGGCGGCCGCGCACTGGATGCTCACCGGCCGGCTCGGCGCGACAGGCGGCGACCGCAAGCCGCGTTATCCGTCGATGGGGGCGGTGGCCAGCCGGCTCCTCGGTCCGAAACTGCCCGGGGCGCTGGCCGCGGTCAACATGAACGACGGCGGCTTCGGGTTCCACGGCGCCGCCTGGCTCGGCGTCAACCACAACCCGCTCCAGTGTGGGTCGTTCAGCTACGGCAACGAGGCGGGAAGCCTGCCGGCGAGCGACGCCAAGAGCTTCGCGCTGGCCGACGGTCTTTCCGAGAAGCGGCTCATCGACCGGGTCGCCCTCCGCGGCCAGCTCGACGCCCTCAAGCAGCGCGTCGACGAGGAGCGGGTCTTCGACCAGATGGACTCGGTCGAACAGCAGGCGATGGACCTCGTGCTCTCCGGCAAGGTGCGCAAGGCGTTCGATGTCGGCGCGGAGCCGGCCGAGGTTCGCGACCGCTACGGCGCCGGCTGGGGGGAGCAGGCGCTGCTCGCGCGGCGGCTGGTCGAGGCGGGGGTCCGCTACGTCTCGCTCAACACCGGCTACTTCGACGACCATGGCAACATCGGCCCGGCGCTCAAGGACAAGCTCCCGCGCCACGACCGCGCCGTGGGCACGCTGATCGCCGACCTCGCCGAGCGCGGCCTGCTCGACGACACGCTGGTCGTCGTCGCCGGCGAATTCGGCCACACGCCCGTGATCAACAAGGACGCCGGCCGCGACCACTGGCCGCAGGCCCAGAGCATCCTCCTCGCCGGCGGTGGCTACCGGCACGGGCAGGTGATCGGCAGCACCAACGCCAAGGCCGAGCATCCGACCTCGCGGGCGATCGGCGTCGAGGACTTCTGTGCGATCGTCTACCACGCGATGGGGCTGTCGATCGAGGACACCGTGGTCGACCTCACTGGCCGTCCCACGCAGCTCGTGCCGGGCGGCCGGGTCCCGGCGGAACTGCTCTGAACCGCTCCCTTTCCTGACGCCGGGAACGTCGCCATGCCGCGCCTGCCGGGCGGTCGACTCTGCCTGTCGATCGCGTTGGTCCTGGGAACCGCCTGCCCGCTCGCCGCCGAGGGCCCGGCGGGGCGCGATTGGCGTCAGTGGCGCGGGCCGGCGAGCGACGGCCATGCCGTCGGCAGCGGCATCCCCTCGGCATGGTCGTCGTCCGCCAACCTCCTCTGGCGCACGCCGCTGCCGGGCAAGGGGGGAGCGACTCCGTGCGTCGCCGACGGTCGGATCTTCCTCACCAGCAACGACCTGTCGATCGGCGGCGGCGACGGGCTGGTGGTGATGTGCGTGAACGCCGCCGACGGCCGCGTCCTCTGGAAGCGCCCCGTCGCCACCGGCAACCAGGATGCCCGGGCCGGCGAGGGCAACTCCGCCTCCCCGTCGCCGACCACCGACGGGAAGTTCGTCTGGAGCCTGTTCGGCACCGGGATCCTCGCCTGCCACACCGTCGGCGGCGAGGAGCGCTGGCGGATCGACCTCGGCGAGCGCTTCGGGCCGATCGACATCCAGTTCGGTCTGACGTCGACTCCGGTCCTCGACGGCGACGGACTGTATCTCCAGTTGATTCACGGCCCGATGCGGATGGACGACCCGACGCGCGTCGGCAAGGTGATCCGCCTCGACGCGCGCAGCGGCCGCACGGTGTGGGCGGTCGAGCGCGCCACCGACGCGGCCTTCGAGTGCAAGCATTCCTACGCCTCGCCGCTGCTCTACCGGCACGACGGGCGCGAGTTCCTCGTCGTCCACGGCGCCGACTGCACCACCGGCCACGCCCTGGCCGACGGCCGTGAGCTGTGGCGGTTCGGCGGCCTCAACGGCCCGACCGCGACCAACCCCAAGCCGCACGACGCCACGTTCCGGTTCGTCGCCTCGCCGGGACTCGCCCCGGGGCTGATCGTGCTGCCGACGGCGAAGGGGGGGCCGACGGTGGCGCTCGAGGTGAGCGACCGTCTCGCCGGCGACTGCACGGGGAGGCGCGAGGTGGTGCGCTGGGTCAATCCGCGCACCCCCGACGTCGCCTGCCCGCTCGTCGCCGACGGCCTGGTCTACCTGCTCCACAACGACGGCCAGTTGCAGTGCGTCGATGCCGCCAGCGGGGAGAACGTCTACGTCTCGCGGACGCACACCGGCCAGCACCGCTCGAGCCCGGTGCTCGTCGACGGCAAGCTCTATTTCGGCTCCAACGACGGCTGGGTGTCGGTGGTCCGCGCGGGGCGCGAGTTCGAGCTGGTCGGGTCCGTCGACGTCGGTGAGGCGGTGAGCGCGTCGGCGGTCGTCGCCGACGGCGTGCTCTATCTGCGGTCGGCCGAGGCGCTGTACGCGATCCAGTCGGGCGCGGCGCCCGGCGAGTGATCGACGCGGTCGCGGTCGCCGGTCAGGGGGCGGTTCGGCCCCGGACGGTCAGCCGCGCGATCTCGTCGTCACCGAGTGCGCGGTCGAACACGGTCACCTCGTCGATCCGTCCCTCCCAGTTGGAGTCGTTGTCGCTGCGGCCGCCGACGAACAGGTGCGGGATCGCGCCGAGCGCCCCGGCGGGGCAGGCGACGTCGATGTCGGGCGCGCCGTCGAGCCAGACGCGAACGCGCTCCCCGTCGCGGACGATGACGACGTGGGCCCATGTCCAGCGCGGGATCGTGCCCCGGCCGACGGCGACGGGCTCCGGCCCCGCGCCGTGGAGGAACAGCAGCCGTCCCGCGTGCGGGCCACTCCCGGCGAGGCCGAGGTGGTCGCCCGAGGTCCCGAGGCCGTGGTCGGGGCCGCGCGAGATCGCCCACCCCGCGACCGGCCGGGCGCCGTCGGGCATGCCGTTCCAGACCCAGGCCGAGACGGTCGTATCGCCGCCGACGCGGTCGAGGCGGGCGCGGATCCGCCCGCCGGCGGTGCAGGCGGCGCGGGCGACGGCGTGCGGCCCGCAGAAGGCGGGGCCCTCGGGGCCGGACAGCGCGTGGGTGATCCCCGGCTCGTACAGCGCGTCGTGCCCGCGGCCGCTGGCATCGGCGGCGTGCGGACCGGTGAGCTCGTCGAGGCGCCAGCACGCCCACGGGGCGAGCGCCAGCGTGGCCTCGAGGAGCGGGCCGGCGGGGAGGCCGTCGGGGCGGCGCGGTCGGCCGCTGACCTCCTCGAGCAGTTCGAGGGCGGCGGCGGCGATCTTCGGCTCGGCGGCGGTCTCGAGCCCCGCCGAGCGCGCCGCCCAGGTGTTGTAGCCGCCGAGGGGATGCTGCTCGGGGGGCGGGATGTAGCCGTCGCCGCCGTTGGCCAGTTCGATCACCATCGTCGCGGCGAGCGGGCTGGCGGCCTTGAGACGCAGGCCGGTGATCGCGTAGGTCTCGCACGGCGTCGTGGCGATCGCGATCGGCCCGACGCGCAGTGCCTGCACCACCACCTCGGTGCGCTGCCGGCGATGGAGCTCGATCTGCTCCCGGGCGTAGACCTCGGTGGTGTCGCGCGGCGGTCGGTCGCCGAGGGCCGCCACGATCCGCTCGGCCCACTCGAGACGCTGCGTGTCGGGCACGCGGTAGGCGAGCGAGAGGCGCCGCTCGGCCATCGCGAGATCGAGGTCGGCCCGGTATTCGATGCCGGAGACGGCGCGGGCCGCGAGGTCGGCCAGCCGCGATGCGTAGTCATCGATCGTCGGCTCGGCACGCCGCTCCTTGGGCACCGCGTAATCGACGCGCCAGATGTCGCCACTGCACCCGTGGGCCAGCGCCGCCAGGCCGCCGCCGAGGCGGCGCTCGAGCGCCGTGCAGAACACCCCGAAGTAGTCGGCGCTGATCTCCTGGTCGCCGAAATAGTGCATCGAAAAGGTCGCCAGAGCCGCCAGTGGGCGGCCGTCACGGTGCTGGATCGAGATCACCGCCAGCTCCGGGTCTTCGGGGCCGGCCTCGCCGGTGACGTCGTCGGGGTTTGCGGCGGCGTGCATGTTGGCGCGGACGGTGGGATTGCCGAAGGGATCGTCGACGATCCGGTCGGGGCGGCGGATCCACTGGCGCAGGGCGGTGAACTCGGCGGCGTCGATCCGGCCGAAGCCGATCCGTGCAGGCGTGAGTGCCGCGGCGGCTTCGGCCACCGCGGTGACGAGCCGCTCACGGAGGAAGGGGACGTAGGCGGGGTCGGCCTCGGTGCCGAGGCATCCCATCGCCGCGGGGGCGGAATGGGTGTGGGTGGCGGCGAGGAGGATCCGCGTGGCCGGGATCCCGCAGCGCGTGGCCGCGGCGGCCTTGACCTCGTCGCACAGCTCGCGCGGCAGCATGCAGGTGTCGACGATGACGATCGCGATCCGCTCGCCGCCGGAGCCGAGGGCGATGGCGCGGGCGTGGAGCGGCGACTTCACCCGGTCGAGCGACCGCGTCAGCATCCCCCCGTTGACGATCGCGGGCAGCGTACGCGGGGTGATGTCGACCAGTGCCGCCCCGGCGTGGAGGCCGTCGAGCGCGGCGGGGTGCTCGGCGCCGGGTGCGGCCTCGCCGACGACAGCAAGGAGCGTGGCCAAGACACGCGTGAAGCAGGTGCGGTACGTCGCGGGGAAGGGCGTCATGGTTTGGTCCGAAAGGGAACGGAGCCGGTGACGGCAGATGGGGCGGGTGTCGGGCCAGATGAGGTCGCGGGCCATCCGCCGCGCCGGGCAGGATACCGGGGCCCACCACGGGCCGGTGAGCGGGCCCCGGTCGCAGAGGCCGGGGGAGCGCTCGGCCGGGATGTGCGACAGGCACGACCGTCACGACCGGCAGCGGAGCCGGGGCGTTTTGCAGCGGGAGCGGTGCGCCGCCGGCAGGAACCGCGGGGCGGGAATAGAATCTTCCCGACCGGTCCGCCGTTGGATGTCACCGGCCCTCGGATCCCCCGCATGACCACCTCCCCGCCGCCGGCCGCAGGACTCCCGACCGGCTCGGCGCCGTCGGCAACGCCCGCCCGTGCCCGGCGCGGCTGGCTGGGGATGGCGGTCGCGCTGCTCGCGATGGCGGCGACCGGCGCGGCAGTCGTCGAGCCGAGGCTTTTCGACGAGGTCGCCAAGCGGCTGCTCCCGGCCCCGGCCCCGCCCAAGGCGCCGCCGCCACGCGTCGTCCCCGTGGCCACGGCCGCCGCCCGCCGCTCCGATATCCTCGTCACCCTCGACAGCCTGGGAACCGTCGTGCCGCTGGCGAGCGTCACCGTCCGCAGCCGGGTCGACGGGGAATTGGTCGACGTCGCCTTCGCCGAGGGCCAAGACGTCGCCGAGGGGGAGCTGCTCGCCACGGTCGACGAGCGGCCGTTCCGCGTCCGTCTCCGCCAGGCGGAGGCGGAGCTCGCCCGTGACGAGGCGATGCTCGAAGCCGCCCGGCTCGATCTCGAACGCTACGAATCGCTCCGTGAATTGCGGCAGGTCACCGCCCAGCAGATCGACGCCCAGCGCGCCCTCGTCCGCCAGGCCGAGGCGGCGTTGGAGATCGACCGGGCGCGGATCGACGACGCCCGGCTGCAGATCGACTACTGCCGGATCGTGGCGCCGATCCCGGGGAGGATCGGCCTGCGGCTCGTCGATCCCGGCAACATCGTCCGCGCCAACGACCCGACGGGGATCGCGGTCGTGGCCCAGCTCCACCCGATCACGGTGGTGTTCACGGTACCGCAGGACGACGTGATCCGCGTCCAACGCGCCCTCGAAGCCGACGGCGCGCTGCCCGTCGAGGCTTTCAACCGCGACTTCCGCACCCGCCTCGCCACCGGCACGCTGCTGGCGGTCGACAACCAGGTCGACGCCGCGACCGGCACCGTCCGGCTCAAGGCGGTGTTTCCCAACGACGACGACGCGCTGTTTCCGGCGCAGTTCGTCAACGCCCGGCTGCTCGTCGAGACGGTCCGCGATGCCGTCGTGATCCCCGCCGCCGCGCTGCAGCGCGGTCCGGTCACGTCGTTCGTGTACGTCGTCCAGCCCGACTCGACGGTGGCGCTGCGCACGGTGCAGCCCGGGGCGGTGCAGGGGGATCTGGTCTCGATCACCGAGGGGTTGGCGCTCGACGAGGCGGTGGTCACCGACGGCATCGACCGCCTCACCGACAAGGCCAAGGTCAGTGTCAAGGGGAGCGGGGCGCCGGCGCCCGGCTCGCCCCCCGCCGCCGTCGCGGGAAAGCCGGGCGCCCCGCCGGGGCCCTGACATGAACCTCTCCCGGCCCTTCATCCTCCGGCCGGTGGCCACCTGGCTGCTGATGGTCGCTCTCCTCCTGGCCGGGGTGCTCGCCTGGCGCGCCCTGCCGATCGCCGCGCTGCCGCAGGTCGAATACCCGACGATCCAGGTGGTGACGTTCCATCCGGGGGCGAGCCCCGAGGTGATCACCGCCACGGTGACGGCTCCGCTCGAGCGGCAGTTCGCCCAGGTGCCGGGGCTCGAGCAGATGACCTCGGCCAGTTCGGCCGGCTGCTCGACGATCACGCTCCGTTTCGACCTCGATCTCGACATCGACGTCGCCACGCAGCAGGTTCAGGCGGCGATCAGCGCGGCGGCCGCCTACCTGCCGGCCGACCTCCCCAATCCGCCGGTGTACACCAAGACGAATCCCGCCGACGCGCCGGTGCTCACCCTCGCGTTGACCAGCGACACGCTGCCGCTGACGCGCGTCCAGGATCTCGCCGACGCGCGGCTGGCCCAGAAGATCTCGCAGCTTTCCGGCGTCGGCCTCGTGAGCCTGTCGGGGGGACAGAAACCGGCGATCCGCATCCAGGCCAATCCCGTCGCCCTGGCGGCACTCGGCCTGGGGATGGAGGACCTCCGCCAGGCGCTGGTGCAGGCGAGCGTCAACATGGCCAAGGGGAGCCTCGACGGCAGCCGCCAGGCGTTCACGATCGCCGCCGACGACCAGCTCCTCACCAGCGCCGAGTTCCGCGGGCTGGTGATCGGCTGGCGCAACGGCGCCGCGATCCGCCTCACGGACGTGGCCGAGGTGGTCGACGGGCCGGAGAACGTCCGCCAGGCGGCCTGGATGAACGACCGCCCGGCGGTGATCGTCAACATCCAGCGCCAGCCGGGGGCCAACATCATCGCCGTCGTCGACTCGATCAAGGCGCTGCTGCCGCAGCTCGAGGCGTCGCTGCCGGCGGCGGTCGAGGTCCACGTGCTCACCGACCGGACGACGACGATCCGCGCCGGGATCGCCGGCGTCCAGCACGAGCTGCTGCTGACCGTGGCCCTGGTGGTGTTCATCATCTTCCTGTTCCTCCGCGACCTGACCGCGACGGTGATCCCCGGCGTGGCGGTGCCGCTGTCGCTGATCGGGACCTGTGCGGTGATGCACCTCCTCGGCTACAGCCTCAACAACCTCACGCTGATGGCGCTGACGATCTCGACCGGGTTCGTCGTCGACGACGCGATCGTGATGATCGAGAACGTCGTCCGTCACCTCGAGCGCGGCGAGAAACCGCTCCAGGCGGCGCTGGTCGGCGCCGCGGAGATCGGGTTCACGATCGTCAGCCTGAGCGTCAGCCTGGTGGCGGTGTTGATCCCGCTGCTGTTCATGGGCGACGTCGTCGGCCGGCTGTTCCGCGAGTTCGCCGTGACGCTGGCCGTGACGATCCTCGTCTCGGCGCTGGTCTCGCTGACGCTGACGCCGATGATGTGCGCCACGCTGCTCACGCACCGCGACGCCGCTGGCCACGGCTGGCTCCACCGCGCCACCGAGAAGCTGTTCGACGGCCTCCTCGCCGCCTATGCCGTGACCCTCCGGCTGGTGCTCGCCAACCGGCTGCTGACGCTGGCCGTCGCCGCGGCCACGCTGTGGCTGACGATCGACCTCGCGCGCCGCGTCCCGAAGGGATTCTTCCCGGTGCAGGACACCGGGGTCGTGCTCGGCATCACCACGGCACCGCCGACGGTCTCGTTCGCCGCCCTCGCCGAGCGGCAGCAGGAGCTCAACCGCGCCCTGCTGGCCGACCCGGCGGTCGAGAGCCTGTCGAGCTTCATCGGCGTCGACGGCGTCAACACCACGCCCAACGCCGGACGGATCCTCGTCAACCTCCGCCCCCTCGGCGAGCGCCACGAGCCGATCGCCGTCGTCATCCGCCGGCTCCACGACCGCGCCGCGGCCGTCGCCGGCATCACGCTCCACATGCAGCCGGTCCAGGAGATGACCGTCGAGACGCGCGTCAGCCGGACGCAGTACCAACTGGCGCTGGAAAGTGCCGACGGGGCCGAGCTGGCCGAGTGGGCGCCGCGCGTCGTCGAGCGCCTGGCGGCGCTGCCGGAGCTCGCCGACGTCGCCAGCGACCAGCAGGACGGCGGTCTCGAGGCGCGGCTCGTCATCGACCGCGACAGCGCCGCCCGCCTCGGCGTGACCCCGCAGATGATCGACGACGTGCTCTACGACGCCTGCGGCCAGCGGCAGATCTCGATCCTGTTCACCCAGCTCAACCAATACCGCGTCGTCCTCGAGACGCTGCCCGAATTCCGCCGGCGCCCCGAGGATCTCGCCGGCCTGTACCTCAGCCCGGCGCCGGGCGGTACCGATGCAGCGCCGCCCCGCCGGGCCGGCGACCGGATGGGCGACGCCACCGGACGCGTGCCCCTGGCCGCCGTGACCCGCCTCGAGGAGACGACCGCGCCCCTGGTGATCAACCGCCAGGGGCAGTTCCCGGCGGTGACGGTGTCGTTCAACCTCGCCGAAGGGGTGTCGCTGGGGTCGGCGGTGGCGGCGATCGAAGCGGCCCGGCGGGAGATCGGCCTGCCCCCCGGTGTCCAGGCGTCGTTCCAGGGAACGGCGGCCGCCTTCCAGTCGTCGGCCGCCAACCAGGCGCTGCTGGTGATCGCGGCGATCGTCGCGGTGTACATCGTCCTCGGCGTGCTCTACGAGAGCTTCATCCACCCGATCACGATCCTCTCCACGCTTCCCAGCGCCGGCGTCGGGGCGCTGGTGGCGCTGGGCTGGAAGGGCCTCGATCTCGACGTCATCGCCCTGATCGGCGTCATCCTCCTCATCGGGATCGTCAAGAAGAACGCGATCATGATGATCGACTTCGCCCTCGACGCGCAGCGCGCCGGCATCGACGGCCGCCCGGTCGGCCCGACGGTGGCCATCGAGCAGGCCTGCCTGCTCCGCTTCCGGCCGATCATGATGACGACGATGGCGGCGCTGCTCGGCGCCGTCCCCCTGGCTCTCGGCGGCGGCGTCGGGTCGGAGCTGCGCCGGCCGCTGGGGATCACGATCATCGGCGGCCTCGTCGTCAGCCAGGTGCTCACGCTGTACACGACGCCGGTGATCTACCTGTGGTTCGACAGCCTCGCCGCCCCGTTCCGGCGCCGGCCGGCCGCGGAGGAGGACACGTGAACCTCTCCGCCTGGTTCATCCACCGTCCGGTGGGAACGACGCTCCTCACGGTGGCGATCACGCTCGCCGGCGCGTTGAGCTGGTTCCACCTCCCGGTGTCGCCGCTTCCGCAGATCGAATATCCGACGGTCAACATCGGTGCCGCGCTGCCCGGCGCCAGCCCCGAGACGATGGCCTCGGCCGTGGCCACGCCGCTGGAGCGGCAGTTCGGCCTGATCGCCGGCGTCACCGAGATGACCAGCGTCAGCACGCTCGGGCAGACGTCGGTGACGCTCCAATTCGAGCTCGGCCGCGACATCGACGCCGCCGTTCGCGACGTCCAGGCGGGGATCAACGCGGCACGGAGCCGCCTCCCCGCCAATCTCCCCGGCAATCCCTCGGGGCGCAAGGTCAACCCGGCCGACGCGCCGGTGATGATCATGGCGATCACCTCCCCGCTCCACGACAAGCCGCGTCTCCAGGACGTCGCCGCCACGATCCTCCAGCCGAAGCTCGCGCAGGTGCCGGGGGTCGGCCAGGTCGTGGTCAGCGGCGGCTCGGCGCCGGCGGTGCGCGTGAGCGTCAATCCGACCGTTCTCGAGCGCTACGGTCTCGGGCTCGACGACATCCGCACGGCGCTGCGCCAAGCCAACGCCGCCCGGCCGAAGGGGGTCGTCGACGACGGCGTGCAGTCGTGGTCGATCGCCACGACCGACCAGTTGTTCACCGCCGACGAGTACCGCCGCCTCGTCGTCGCCTGGCGGCCGGCGGGTGCGGTGCGCCTCGGCGACGTGGCCACGGTCAGCGACGCGGTCGAAGACGTGCGCGTGGCCGGGGTGTTCAACGGCGCGCCGACGATCATGCTGATCGTCTACCGGCAGCCGACCGCCAACATCATCGACTGCGTCGATCGGGTGCAGGCCCTGCTGCCGACGCTCCGCGCGCAGATCCCGGCCGGGATGAAGCTCGACGTCGCCATGGACCGCACGACGGTCATCCGGGCGAGCATCGCCGACGTCGAGCACACGCTGATCCTGTCGGTGCTGCTCGTGGTCGGCGTCGTCTGGCTGTTCCTCCGCGACTGGCGCGCGACGCTGATCCCGGCGGTCGCGGTGCCGGTGTCGCTGGTGACGACCTTCGCTTTCATGCACCTCTTCGGCTACAGCGTCAACAACCTCACGCTGATGGCGCTGTCGATCGCCACCGGGTTCGTCGTCGACGACGCGATCGTCGTCCTCGAGAACGTCGCCCGTCATCGTGAGGCCGGGCTGAGCCCGCTGGCGGCGGCCCTCCGCGGGGCCCGTGAGATCGCCTTCACGGTCGTCTCGATCAGCGTCTCGCTGGTCGCGGTGTTCATCCCGATCCTGCTGATGGGCGGGCTGGTGGGACGGCTGTTCCGCGAATTCGCCGTCACGCTCTCGGTGGCGATCGTCGTCTCGATGGCCGTGTCGCTGGCGACGACACCGATGATGTGCGCGTGGCTGCTGCGCGGGAGGCCGTCCGGCGCCACGGGGGAGTCGGCCGGCGCGGCGGCCCGGCTCTACGGCCGGCTGCTGCGCGTGGTGCTCGCCCACCCCCGGCTGACGATGGTGGTCAACCTGGCGACGATGGCGCTGACGGTGTGGCTGTACACGATCGTCCCCAAGGGGTTTTTCCCACAGCAGGACACCGGGCGGCTGACCGGCACGCTCGATGCCGATCAGGACGCCTCGTTCCAGACGATGAGCGGCCTGCTGACGCGGTTTTCCCGGGCGATCGCCGCCGATCCGGCCGTCGCGGGCGTGACCGGCTCGACCGGCGGCCCGGCCGGCGGCAGCCCCAACGCGGCGCGGATGTTCATCAGCCTCGTGCCCCGCGACCGCCGCGAGCTGTCGGCGATGGAGGTCATCGGCCGGCTGCGGCAGAAGCTCGCCGCGCTGGCCGGGGCGACGCTGGTGATGCAGCCGGTCCAGGACCTGCGGATCGGCGGCCGGCCGAGCAGCTCCCAATTCCAGTACACGCTCCGCAGCGACACGCTCGAAGACCTCGAGGCCTGGGGGCCGCGGGTCGTCCGCGCGCTGCGGGGCATGCCGGAGCTGGCCGACGTCCGCAGCGACCAGCAGATGCGCGGGCTCCAGGCGCGGCTGTCGATCGACCGCGATGCCGCCGCCCGGCTCGGGGTCACGCCGCAGGCGATCGACGAGGCGCTGTACGACGCCTTCGGGCAACGGCAGGTGTCGATCATGCACCGGCCGCTCGGCCAGTACCGTGTCGTCCTCGGGATGGAGCCCGAATTCCTCGCCGACCCGGCGGCGCTCCGCACCGTGCACGTCACCGGGCGCGACGGCAGCCGGGTGCCGCTGGAGAGCGTCGGTACCATCGACACCGCCCACGCGCCGTTGTCGGTCAACCACACCGGGCAATTCCCCTCGGCGACCGTGTCGTTCAACCTCGCCCCCGGGGTGGCGCTCGGCGAGGCCGTGACCGCGGTCGAGGAGACGATCGCCGGGCTGGGGATGCCGGCGACGGTCCGCGGCGGGTTCTCCGGGACGGCCCGGCTGTTTCTCGCCTCGCTCGCCGACCAGCCGCTGCTGGTGCTGGCGGCGGTGGTCACCGTGTACATCGTCCTCGGGATCCTCTACGAGAGCCTCGTCCACCCGTTGACGATCATCTCCACGCTCCCCAGCGCCGGCCTCGGGGCCTTGGTCGCGCTGCTCGCCAGCGGCATGGAGCTCGACGTGATGGGGATGATCGGGATCATCCTCCTCATCGGAATCGTCAAGAAGAACGCGATCATGATGATCGACTTCGCGATCGAGGCCCGGCGCGAGCGCGGTCTGTCGGCAGCCGCGGCGATCGAGGAGGCCTGCATCCTCCGCTTCCGTCCGATCACGATGACGACCCTCGCGGCGCTCCTCGGTGGCTTGCCCCTGGCACTGGGGACGGGGCCGGGAGCCGAGCTGCGCTGGCCGCTGGGGATCGCGATCGTCGGAGGTCTGGCGGCGAGTCAGGTGCTGACGCTGTTCACGACCCCGGTCGTCTACCTGTGGCTGGAATGGCTGCGCCCGGAGCGGTCGGTCGCGCCCCGGGCGGACGGCGCCGTCGTCCTCGGCCGCGCCGAACCGGCGGGCGTATGATGCGAAGCTGTCCTCGTCGCCGCGGGTGAGATGCCGATGGAGATGATCCTGCGCCTCGTCGTGGCGGCCGTCGTCGCCGTGGCCGTCGGCGGCGGGCAGTTCCTCGCCTCGTCGGCCGTGATCCGGACCGTGCCCGGCGACGCCCAGGGGGCGATCGCCGTCGTGGTCGCCGCCCTGGCGGCCTCGCTCTCCGGTCTGGCGACGTTCATCCTCTCGGCCGTCGCGCTGTGGGCGGCGGCACGCGGGCGGTGGAGCCTCGCCGGCGCTGCGGCGGTAGTCCTCGCCGGCGTCATCGGCCTGGTCGGGTTTGATGTCGCCGCGAGCGCGCGGATACGTCGGTCGCTCGACGCCGCGGCCGATTCGGCCGTGCAGGAAGCGCCGGCGGCCGGGATGCCGTCGCCATGAAGAACATCCCGCGCACCGGCAAGCGCCGGCGCCCCAAGACCGCGGTCCGTGGCAAGCGCTACCTGTGCGCGAAATGCCGCCGGCGCAGCCCGCGGCCGGTGGTGACGCCGGCCCCCTGGTATTGCCCGCGCTGCCTGGAGATCATCCGGGCCCGGGCGGCCGCCTCCGGCTGAGACGATCGCGGTCGCCCCCCTTTCCCCAACCGGTGTTCGCCATGGCCGGCAGCCTGCTCCTCCTCCTCGACGACATCGCCTCGACGCTCGACGACGTCGCCACGATGACCAAAGTCGCCGTCGGCAAGACTGCGGGCGTGATCGGCGACGACCTCGCGCTCAACGCCAAGCAGATCGCCGGCGTGGCTCCCGACGTCGAACTGGCGGTCGTCGCGGCGGTGGCGCGTGGGTCGGCGGTCAACAAGCTGATCCTCGTCCCGGTGGCGCTCGTGCTCGCGCGCGTCGCTCCCTGGGCGGTGGAACCGTTGCTGCTGGTCGGTGGACTGTTTCTCTGCTACGAGGGGGTGGAGAAACTCTTCCATGGCCTCGTCCATCACCGTCGGCATCCGGCCGACGAGTCCGCCGCTCCCCCCACGGCGATCGACCGGAAGGCGCGGATCAACGGCGCGATCCGCACCGACTTCATCCTCTCGGCGGAGATCATCGTGATCACCCTCGGCGTCGTCGCCGGGATGCCGTGGACCGTTCAGTTCGGGGTCCTCGCCGCCGTCGCCGTGGCGATGACGGTGATCGTCTACGGGGCGGTGGCGGCGATCGTCAAGCTCGACGACCTCGGCCTGCGCCTCGCGGCGAGCCGGCGCGGCTGGGCCCGGTCGCTCGGTGCCGCGATCGTGGCGGCGGCGCCGGTGCTCCTCCGCTGCCTGTCGGTCGCCGGCACCGCGGCGATGTTCCTCGTCGGCGGCGGGATCGTGGCCCATGCGGTGCCGGCGCTCCACCACCTGCTCGGAGACCTCGCCGGCCGGCTGGCCGGCGACGGCCCGTGGCGCGCGCTGGTCGATTGGCTCGGCGGGGGCGCGGCGGGGCTCGGCGCGGGAGCCGCGGCGTTCGCGCTGGTCAGCGCGGTGCGGGGAGCGTGGCGGCTGCGGCGGGGAACGGAAGCCTGATCGCGATCCGCGTCCCGCGTCCCGGAGCGCTGTCGACCGTGCACGTGCCGCCGGCGAGACGCGTCCGCTCGATCATTCCCGCCAGCCCGAAGCCGCGCACTTTCGCCGCTGCCGGATCGAAGCCGCAGCCCTGGTCGCTGACCTCGAGGTCGAGCCGATCCGGATGGCGGGTCAAGACGACGCGGGCCGTCGTCACGTTGGCGTGACGACGGACGTTGGCCAGCGCCTCCTGGACGACCCGGTAGACGGTCGTCTCGAGAACGGGCGGAAGGGTGTCGAGATCGGCCGGCAGGTCGACGGCGACGGTGATCCCCGCACTCGCCGACTGGTCGGCGAGATCGTGAAGGGCTGCCGCCAGGCCGAGGTCGTCGAGGACCGCCGTCCGGATCCCGCGGATCAGCAGACGCCCGTCGTCGATCCCGCGGCCGAGGTGGGAGATGACGGTCTCGATGACGTCACGCTGGGGTGCGCCAGGGTGATTGCGGAGATACGACTCGAGCAGCATCCGCGACCCGACGGCGTATTGGATCAATCCGTCGTGGAATTCGTGGCACAGCGACTGCTTCTCCTGCTCCTGGGTGTCGATGAGGCGGCGCAGCATCGCCTCGCGATGGTGGAGCTCGGTCAGGTCCATCACGGTGCCGATGAAGCTCACCACCGCGCCGCCGGCGTCGTAAATCGGCTGGGCGGTGGCGAGGACCGGATGGACGGTCCCGTCGACGTGAACGACGCGCAGTTCGTTGATGTAGGGGTAGCGCGTGGCGACCGATTCGGTCCAGCGGTCCATCGTCGCGGCGAGGTCGTCGGGATGGATGGCCCGGCTCCAGGCGTTGCCGAGCGTGTCGGCCGGAGTCAGCCCGGTGAGGTCGTACCACATCCGGTTGGCGAACGTGCACCGTCCCTTCGCGTCGGCGCCGAGGATCCCCACCGGCGCCCGCTCGACGAGCGTCCGGAACTCCTCCCGGCTGTGGCGCAGCTCGGCCTCGAGCGCCTGGCGGCGCTCGACCTCGCGCTGCAGCTCGGCACGGCGGTGGTCGGCGGCGGCGGCATCGCGGCGGGCATGGTCGCGCGCCGTCCGTTGACCGGCCATCAACCAGACGACGACCGCGCCGAAGGCGAACGTGATCAGGCTGGCGAGGAGGTGGACCGGATGGGTGAGGACGTCGAAATCGGAAAACAGCCACTCCGATGCCACGAACGTGAAAGCCAGCGATGCCAGCCCCGGGCCGAAGCCGCACCACAGCGTCGCGAGGGACGCGCCGACCAAGACGCCGAAGTAGGGCTGCACGTCGCCGAGGATCGGATCGAGGAGCCAGCGGACGACCAGTCCGGCAGCGCCGATCGCCAGCGCGGTCGGGTAACGCAGTCGTGGCGCGGCGTGGACGAACGGCATGGTGGCGGCACGGCTGCGGAGCGGAACGCGTCAGCGACCCAGAAGGAATGACTGACCACGATTCTAGTTGCGACGGGGGGATGACCGGCGAGGGTTCTGCGTCCTCCGGGGATTCCGCCGCGCCGGCTACACTGTCGTCGCGGCGGAAATTCCGGCCGCTGCCGACCGCCCGGCGTGGGACAGAGGGCTGCCGTGACGATCTCGACCGAGCCGACGACTGGGACGGCAGCGCCGGCCGACCGCCCCGGCCCATGGCCGGCGGCTGCATGGGTGCTGCTCGACTGGGGTGCCAGCGCCTTTTCGACGATCCTCATCACGCTGGTGATCACCTACGCCGAGCGCGTCGTCTATGCCGACGGTGCGTGGGGCGTGCCCGGGGGCGTGGTCTGGGCGTGGATCACCGCGACGTCGATGATCCTCTCGGCGATCCTCGCGCCCTGGCTCTCCGCCCGTGCGGACCGGACCGGAAACCATCAGCGCGCCGTGACCGAGAGCGTGCTCGTCGGTGTGGCCGGGTGCCTGGTGCTGGCGGTCGTCCCCCCTGGGGCGCGCCTCGCCGTTGCCGGGGCCGTCGTCACGGCGAGCATCGGGTTCGACATGGCGCAGATCTTCACCGGCAGCCTGCTGCCGCGCCTCGCGCTGGGAACGGCGGCTGACCGGCTCTCGGCCTGCGGATTCGCGGCCGGCTACGCGGGGGGAGCGCTCGCGCTGGTGCTGGCCACGGCGCTGGTCGGTGCCCGCGATCAGCTCGGGCTCTCGGCCCCGGAGGCGCTGCGCGCGTCGTTCGTGGTCATGGGAGGTTGGTGGCTGGTGTTCTCGCTGCCGGCGTTCTTCGCGCCGCTCGGGCACGCCGCGCCCGCGGCCGCGGGGGGGACGTCGGTGGGCGAGCTGCTCGGCTTCGCCCGGACGCTCGTCGCCGAGGGGAGCGTCGTCGGGCGCGTGCTCGTCGGCGCGGCCCTGGTCACCGGCGCCGTGCAGACGGCGATCTCGCAGTTCTCGAGCCTCGCGATCGAGGAGTTCCACATGGAGGCGCCGGCCGTCGTCCGCCTCGTCCTGCTCGTGCAGGCCGTCGCGCTTCCCGGAGCGCTGGCGATGGGTTGGGCGTCGGCATGGGTGGGCCGGCGGGCCGTGCTGGCGATCTGCGTGGTGGGCTGGGTCGCGGTCTGCGTGCTCGGGTGGTTCGTCGGCTCACCGGAGCAGCTCACGTGGCTGGCGGTCCTCCTCGCACTGGTGCTCGGCGGGGTGCAGAGCGTGGTCCGGGCGATCGTCGCCGTCCTCGCCCCGGCCGGGCGCGCCGGGGCGACGTTCGGCCTGTTCCAGGTGGGCACCAAGCTGGCTGGATGCGTCGCCAGCCTCGCATTCGGTGCGATGTACGCGGCGTCGGGCTGGCCGCGCGCCGGCGGCGTGACGCTGGTGATCCAGTTGCTCGCCGGCTGGTGGGTGCTGCAGGGGGCGTCGCGGGCGGGGGGAGACGCGGAGGGATGACGATGAACCGGATGCGTGGTTTGCTTCACGCGGTGCTTGCGGTCGCGATCCTCGGCGGCTGCCGGTGGGGAGTGGCGGTCGCCGACGATGCCTTCGACCGGCTCACGGCCGCCCGGCTCGGACGGATCGCCGCGGCACGGGCCGAGCTGGCCGCCGCCCGCCGCACACTCGACCGCCCCGGGGCGCTCCGCGAATACCGCGTCAACCTCCACGTCCATTCGGCCCTGTCGCACGACAGCCGGGGCACCGTCGAGGAAATCGTCGCCGCCGCCAAGGCTGTCGGCACCGACGCCCTGCTGTTCACCGAGCATCCCTCGGCCGCGTTCGATTTCGTCGCCGACGGCCATGCCGGCGTCCGCGACGGCGTGTTGCTCGTGCCGGGCGCCGAGACGCAGGGGCTGCTCCTCTTTCCGCGCGAGCCGGTCCCCGAGCATGCCACGCTCACGCCGCAGGATCTCGTCCGCCGTGTCCGCCAGCGTGGCGGGCTGGCCTTTCTCTCCCACCCTGAGGAGCGCCTCGACTGGCGGCTCGACGGCCTGACCGGCTGCGAGATCTACAACACGCACGCCGACTTCAAGGAGGAGAAACGGCTGTTCGCGGCGCTCAAGAACCCGCTGTGGCTCGTGCAGGTGGCGCCGCTGGTGCGCACCTGGCCGCAGGAGGCGTTCTCGGCGCTCCAGGACGAGCCGGTCCTCTATCTCCGCCACTGGGACGAGCTCTCGCGCCGCGCGCCCCACGTCGGCGTCTCCGCCAACGACGCCCACCGCAACGTCGGGCTCGTCGTCCGCCTCACCGACGACGGCCGGGCCCGAGTCGCCGACGCGCTCGACGAGAAGTTGCTCGTCCTCGATGCCGCCGTGGTCCGCGGCGTGCTCCCCGTTCCGGAGTCGGCCCGCGCCGGCGACGAGCTGTTTCGCCTCCAGCTCGATCCCTACGAGTCGAGCCTCCGGCACGTCGGCACGCACGTGCTCGCCGGGGAGCTGTCGCGTGACGCCATCTTTGCGGCGCTCGAGGCGGGGCGGGCGTTCGTCGCCTTCGACTGGATCGCCGATGCCACCGGCTTCGACTGCGCGCTGCTCGACGGCGGTGTGCGCCACGAGTTGGGGAGCCGTGTCGCCGCGGCGCCGGGCGCACGCCTCGTGGCCCGGGCACCGCTGCCGGCGCGGTGGCGCGTCGTGCGCGACGGGACGGTCGTCCACGAGGCCAAAGGGGGCGAGCTCGACTGGCCCGTCGCCGGCAGCGGGACTTTTCGCGTCGAGGCCTGGCTCGACGTCGCCGGCGAACGGCTGCCGTGGATCCTCGCCAACGCGATCACCGTCGGCGGCGCGGGCTGACCGTCGGTGGCCGAACCCGGGCGGGGTCCTGATTTACGCGCGTGGCCGCATCGAGCGGCCGATCACCGGGGCCACGGTCTCCCTGGTCGTGACGTGCCGACCCTGCGCCCGTCAGTCGTCGTCGAGCCCCACGCCCGATAGCTCGTCGGCGGTCCATTCCGCCCCGAGCGGCAAGCCCGTCTCGACGGCGTCGTCCACCGCGCCGGCCGGAGCGTCGTCGAGGTCGTCGGCGAAACGCTCGGCCACGATGTAGTTGCGGAGGGCCGTCTCGACCACTTCGCTCAGATCGCGCCCCTGCTCAGCGGCGAGCCGCAGCAGTTCCCGCTCGAGAAAGTCGTCCATGACGATGTTCATGGTGGAAGTCTACGGAGGCCGTTCGACGCCGGTTCGATCACACGGAATACTCACGTTCCGGTGCCCGCCCCCCCGCCGCCCAGGAAATTCCCGTATGCATCGGTCCTCTCGCCTCGTGTCCGGGCGCCGTCGCTCCGATCGTGCCGGCATTCATCGTGTTTTCACGGGTCTGGCGCTCCTCGCCGCCATCGCCGGCTCACCCCCTGCCGGCCACGCCGCCGACACCCCGGCCGGCCAGCCCGCCGCCCGCGCTCCCCGCCTCGTCGAAGGATGGACACTTCGCGTCGACGAGCGTCTCCTGCCCGGCGGACCTGAGGAAGCCCTCGGGACGGAGACCCTCCGCTGCCTCGCCGCCAAGCTCGCCGACGTCCGCACGGTGGTGCCCGCCGAGCCCCTCACCCGGCTCCGCGAGGTGCCGATCGTCGTCGATCTGGAGTGTGGCGACCTGCAGAGCATGCAGTACCACCCCAGCCCGGAATGGCTCACGTCACACGGCTACCCGGCCGACCTCGCCAAGTGCGTGCACGTGCCGATCGCCGCCCAGGTGGCGACGCCGCGGACCGCCCGCGAGCAGCCGTGGGTGATGCTCCACGAGCTGGCCCATGCCTACCACGACCGCGTCCTGTCGTTCGACGAGCCGCGGATCATCGCCGCCTTCGAACGCTACGCCGCGCTCGGCCGCGGCGAGCGCACGCTGCTGTTCGATGGGTCGCGGACGCGCCACTACGCGCTCACCGACCACAAGGAGTTCTTCGCCGAGATGACGGAGGCGTGGTTCGGCAGCAACGACTTCCACCCGTTCAACCGGGCGGAGCTCCTCGAGACCGAGCCGGCGATCGCCGCCCTGCTGGGGGAGATCTGGGGAGAGCCGGCCCGGTGAACCGGCGGCCCGCTGCCGTCAATACGAAGGGGCTTTGAAGTCGGCGGACTCGCCTGGATCTTCAAAGTTGGCCGACGAAACGCCGTCGTGGTAATCTTTCACTTCTCGCGAGGGGGTTTGCGGGTCTTGCGTCTGTTTTCTGCTTGTGGCCCTCCGCCGGAGTCGCGCGGTGAAAACGGGCGCCCTCTCTGTGGTGCGGATCGCAGCGGTCGCAGTGGCGCTTGCCTCGGCTTCCAGCAGCGGGGCAGCCGAGCGGCTGCTCTTCGAAACCGACATCCTCCCGATCCTCACCGCCCGCGGCTGCAACGCCGGCGGGTGTCACGGCAAGTCGGGGGGCAAAAACGGCTTCGCGCTCTCGTTGTTCGGCTTCGATCCCGACGGTGACCACCGCTCCATCGTCTCGGGAGCCCGCGGCCGGCGTATCGACTTCGCCGCTCCGGACCACAGCCTGTTGCTGCTCAAGGCGACCGCGGCCGAGCCCCATGGTGGCGGCAAGCGGATCGAGCCCGAGAGCGACGACCACCACCGGATCGCCGCCTGGATCGCTTCCGGCGCGCCGCGCGCCGGGCCCGCCGACCCGCGTGTCGACCGCGTCGAGATCGGCCCCACGCCACGCCTGCTCGCCGCCGGCGAGGAGCTGACGCTGGCCGCCACCGCGATCCTCACCGACGGTTCGCGCCGCGAAGTGACCGGCGACTGCGCCTGGCAGTCGAGCGAACCCGGGATCGTCAGGCTCGCCGCGGGGGGCAGGGCGACCGCCGGAAGCCACCCCGGCGAGGCGACGGTGATGGCGCGGTACATGGGCTTGATCGCCACCTGGGACACCGGTGTCGCGCGGCCGGCCGGGGTCGACCCGGCGGCGTACGCCGGCCTGCCGCGTGCCAATTTCATCGACGACCTGGTCCATGCCCGCTTGGAACAGCTCGGGATCGTGCCGAGCGGGCCGTGCTCGGACTCGACGTTCCTGCGCCGGGCGCACGTCGACGTCATCGGCCGGCTCCCGACCGTCGCCGAGGCGCGGGCATTCCTCGCCGACACGGCCCCCGACAAGCGGGCGCGGCTCGTCGCGGCGCTCCTCGAGCGCGGCGAGTATGCCGACTTCCAGGCCAACAAGTGGGCCGACCTGCTCCGTCCCAATCCCTACCGGGTCGGCATCAAGGCGACGATGGCGCTCGACGGATTCCTCCGTGACGCCTTTCGCCGCAACCTCCCCTACGACCGGTTCGTGCGCGAACTGGTGACGGCGCGCGGCAGCACGTTCCGCGACGGCGCGACGACGATGTTCCGCGACCGGCGCAGTCCCGACGAGATCGTGACGATGGTCAGCCAGCTGTTCCTCGGGACGCGGCTGGAGTGCGCCAAGTGCCACCAGCATCCCTTCGAGCGCTACGGGCAGGCCGACTTCTACGCGCTGGCGGCGTTTTTCGGCCGCGTCGGCTACCGCGGCACCGGGCTGTCGCCGCCGATCTCCGGCGGCGAGGAGTTCGTCACGCTCGCCGACCGCGGCGAGGTCCGCCATCCCCTCACCGGCGCCGTCCTCCCCCCGCGGCCGCTGTTTGGCGCGGCGTTCGAGCCGGCCGCCTGGGAAGACCCGCGGGGGGCGCTGGTCGGGTGGATGACCGCGGCCGACAACCCGCTCTTTTTCCGCGCCGCGGCCAACCGCGTCTGGGCCGACCTGATGGGCGTCGGGATCGTCGATCCCGTCGACGACCTCCGCGCCACCAATCCCCCCTCCAACCCCGCGCTTCTCGACGCCCTCGCCGCCGAGTACCGCCGCCTCGGCATGGACACCAAGCGGTTCATCGCCACGATCATGGCGTCGCACGTCTACGCCGCCTCGAGCACCCCCGACGCGACCAACGCCGGCGATCACCGCAACTTCTCGCGCCGCCTCCGCCGCCGGCTCCGCGCCGAGGTGCTCGCCGACGCGATCGACGACGTCACCGAAGTGCCCACCGTCTATGCCGGGGCGCCTCCCGAGTCGCGCGCGGTCCAGCTGTGGACCCACCGCACCGGCTCGACGTTCCTCGACGTCTTCGGCCGCCCCGATCCCAATCAAGACCCGCCCTGCCAGCGCGACCCCGACGCCACCGTCGTCCAGACGCTCCACCTCCTCAATGGCCCGCAGATCGCCGCCAAGATCGCCGCCGACACCGGCGCGGCGGCCCGCCTCGCCGCCACCGACCTGCCGCCGGCGGCGCTCGTCGACGAGCTCTATCTGGCTGCCTACGCACGGTTTCCGACCAGCGCCGAGCGCGCGGTACTCGAGGCGGAGTTCGCTCGTGAGGGGCGGCCGCGCCGGCGGGTCGTGGAAGACATCCTCTGGGCGCTTTTGAACTCGGCGGAGTTCGTGTACGAGGATTGACGAAAACAGACTGGCCGCCCGTGACCCGGGCGAGGAGGTGGACGATGGGTGACGCGCGACGCAGTGCAACTCGCTCCGACTTGCCGGTCTCGCGGCGCACGGGCCTGCGCCTCGGACTCGGTGGCCTCGCCGGCGGCACACTCGGCGGGATCTGCGGCCTCCTCGGGGCGGCGCAGGGCGCGGGGCCGGCTCCGGCGACGGCCCGGGCGAAGGCCTGCATCCTCGTCTGGCTCGACGGCGGACCGACCCACCTCGAGACGTTCGATCCCAAGCCCGACGCCCCTGCCGAGACGCGCGGGGAGTTTGCCGCGATTTCCACCGCCGTGCCGGGCACGCAGATCTGCGAGCACCTTCCCGAGCTGGCGAAGATCGCCGACCGCTACGCGCTGGTTCGCTCGGTCTGCCACGACCAGGGTAATCACGGTGCCGGCAATCATTACATGATGACCGGCGCTCCGCCGCGGATCCCCGTCGGCTGCGGCGCGTTCGTCAGCTTTCACCCGAGTCTGGGAAGCGTCGTCGCCCACGAGCGCACCGCGCCCCACGGCATGCCGGCCTACTTCTCGATGCCGAGCATGACGCGCTCGGGGGGCCCGAGCTTCCTCGGCGCCCGCCACGCGCCGTTCGTGATTGCCGACGATCCCAACGCCAAGGGATTCCGCGTCCGCGACCTCGCCCTCCCGGCCGGGATCGAGTCGGACCGGTTCGCCGCCCGGCAGGACCTGCGCCGCCTCGTCGATCGCCTGCCGCGGCACGACGATCCCGCCGTCGCCGATCCGGTCCGGGTTCTCGACGACTACTACGCCCAGGGGGAGAGGCTCGTGACGACACCGGAGGCGCAGCAGGCCTTCGACATCGCCGCCGAACCCGACGCGGTCCGCGACGCCTATGGCCGCGACGGCCTCGGCCAGCGGGCCCTGCTGGCACGGCGCCTCGTCGAGGCGGGCGTTCCGTTCGTGACGATCAACGACGGCGGCTGGGACCACCATGCCGATCTCTTCGGGGCGCTCGAGAAGCGGCTCCCCGCCTTCGACCGGACGATCGCCGCGCTGATCGGCGACCTCGACCGACGCGGCCTCCTCGACACGACGATGGTCATCGTCCTCGGCGAGTTCGGCCGGACGCCGAAGCTGTCGGTCCTGCCGGGGCAGACGAAGGCCGGCCGCGACCACTGGTCGAGCGCGATGTCGATCCTGTTTGCCGGCGGGGGCACGCCGGGCGGGCTCGTCGTCGGCGCGACCGACCGGCTCGGCCATGCCGCCCGCGACCGCGTCCTCGCGCCGGAAAACTTCGTCGCCACCGTGTATGCCAAGCTCGGCATCGATCCGGGGATGCACTTCATCACCCCTGCCGGCCGGCCGACGTTTCTCGTGGCCGATCCGACCCCGATCGCGGAACTGATGGGGTGAGGTGCCGGGGGGCGATCGTCGCCGCGGTGCTCGTGCCCGGCCTGGCCGCCGCGGCACCCCGTGCCGACCATCTCTTTCCCCCGGGGGGCATCCCCGCGGCGACGACGACGGTCGTGGCCAGCGGCACCTTTCCCGTCTGGCCGGTCGGCATCTGGACCGACCGCGGCCAGCTCGCCATCGCCTGCACCGACACGCCGGGGACGTTCACCGTCGCGGTGCCTGCCGACGGGGCCGCCGGCGTGCACCGCCTACGGTTTCACGACGCCACCGGCGCGTCGGCCGTGCGCCGGTTCGTGGTCGACTCGCTGCCGGCGCTCCCTGAGTCGGAGCCCAACGACGCGCCGCGTACGGCGCAGGCAATCTCGTTGCCGGTCGTCGTCGACGGCATTCTCGACAAACCGGGGCAGGTCGATTGCTTCCGCGTCGAGTTGACTGCCGGGCAGAGGCTCGTGGCCGCGGTCGATGCCCACGGCCGGCTCTCCAGCCCGTTCGATCCGGGCCTCGACCTGCTCGACGAGCGCGGGGCGCTGATCGAGCGCAACCTCGATGCCGCCGGCCTCGACCCGCGGATCGTCCACGTGACGAAGCGCGCCGGGCCGGTCGTCGTGCGCGTCTTCGGCCTGCCGGCCACTCCCGACAGCACGATCGGCCTGGCCGGTGGCGCGTCGTTCGTCTACCGCCTTACGCTCACCGACGGGCCGCTCCTTACCGGCTGCGTGCCGGGGGCGATCGGCGCCACGGCGGCGCTCGCGCCGCGCGGCGTCGATCTGGCCGCTGTTCCGGTCGTGCTCTCGACGCCGGGGCAGGCTGCCGTCGCCGGTGGGGGCACCGTGCGGACCGCGACGCTCCCCGGCGCGGCGGGGCTGGTCGAGATCCCGGAGACGACGGCGGCAGTCGTCGAGGCCGGGCCGTGGCCGCGGGCCACACCCTTGGCAACTCTTCCCGCCTGCGTCACCGGTTGCCTGGAGACCGCCGGCGAGGCCCGCGGCGTCCGGTTCGGGGCCGTGAAGGGAAAACGCCTGGCGATCGAGTGCGCGGCACGGAGCATCGGTTCGGCTGCCGATCCGGTCGTGACGATCCACGACGCCGCCGGCCGCCGGCTGTTCGTCCACGACGCGGCCGACGAGCGCTTTGTCTGGCAACCGCCCGCCGACGGAGACTATCAACTCGCCGTCGCCGACCGGCGCGACGGTGCGTCGCCGTGGCACGGATTCCGCGTGTCGATCGAGCCGGAGGCGCCGGCTGTCCGGCTGTCCGTCGCCACCGATGCGGTGACGGGCACCGTCGGCAAGCCGATCGCGGTCGAGGTCGCGATCGACCGCCGCCATGGATTCGCCACGCCGCTGGCGATCGGCTGCGAGCCCCTCGCCGCGGGGATCGAGGCAGCGGCGGTGGTGTCGCCGGCGGAGGGGGACGCGGCGAAAAAGGTCACGCTCGAGATCGTCTGCCGCGAGCCCTACTCGGGGCCGGTGCGAATCGTGGCCCGGGCGGAGGGGCAACCCGACTCGGCGCCGCTCGCGACCGCCGCGTGCGGCCCAGAGCACGTGATCGATCTGTGGGTCAGTGCCACGCCGGCTGCACCGGAGGGTGCAGCCCCGCGGTGACCGAGTCGCGCGCCGTCACATGCTGCCCCGGCTCGCCTCTTTTCTCGTCACGGCGGCGCCGGGATCCGGTTGAGCGTGTACCAGGCCTGCGGATGGAGCAGGGGGGCGCCGTCGGCGGCGCGGATGCCCGAGGCGTCGAGCTCGTGGACGTGCAGCGCCCGCAGTCCCTCGACCTCGAGGCGGACGCGAAGGGCGTCGGCGGAGACGACGGCGCGGCGCACGGCGAGCGGCCGGGTGCCGATCTCGTCGCTGCCGTATTTCGAGTGGTAGAGGTAGGTGTAGCTCGACAGGGCATAGGCCTCGGGGCGCGCCGCGGTGGCGGGATCGACCGGAAGCGTGAACTCGAGTTCGAATCCGTCGGCCAGCGCCCGGAGCGCGCGGATCTCGAACGGCGTGACGCCGGTCCAGACGAGGCGCTCCAGTCCGTAGGCGGCGGGACCGAGGCTGCTCCAGCCGCGGTTGGTGAGGCCGGCGTAGAGGCTGCCGTCGGGGGCCTGGGCGAGGCGCAGCACCGCCGAGGCGAAGCCGGCACGGAACGGGAACACCGCCCCCTGCCAGGCCCCGTCGACCTCCTCGAGGAACACGCGGTGGATCGACGCCTGCGTGAACTCGCCGACGAACAACTGCCCCGTGAACGGCCCGAACTTCCCGGCGCTCGAGTCGAGGCAGATGTCGGTCGCCGACTGCCCCGCCTTGCGGTAGGGAAACCAGACTGCCGGTGGCTCGAGGAACGGCATCCGCTTCACCGCCTCGGGCCAGGTGAGCCCCTCGACGATCGGCGTCAGTTGCAGAGTGCCGTCGGCAGCGTGCGTGGGGAGTGGAGAGCCGGCCAGGTCGGTCGAGGCGAGGCTCTCCGGATGGCCGTAGAACCCGCCACGCTCGAGGTGTACGAGGCTGCCGGTGGCGATCCAGTTGCCCTGCTGGTCGGTGGCGAACATCTCCCCGCCCGCATTGGCCCCGAGCCCCGACGGGCTGCGCAGGCCGCAGCAGATCGGCTCGAGCGCGCCATCCTCGCCGACGACCAGCGCCCAGCCGCGCCAGCGCCCCTGGGAATAGCCGAGCACGTCGTTGCGGACGGTGGCGCCGAGGTGCTCGGGGCGGAGGTTGAGCCCGGTGTTGAGCGTGAGCCAGACGCGCCCCTGGCCGTCGCGCTTCGGCCCGTAGGCGTATTCGTGGTAGTGGCCGGTCACCCCCCAGCCGCGCGCCGCCGACGCATAGTCGTCGGCCGTGCCGTCGCCGTCGGTGTCGGCGATCCGCGTCAACTCGGAGCGCTGAGCGGTCCAGAAGGCGCCGTCGCGCCATTCGAGGCCGAGCGGCTCGTGGAGGCCCGCCGCGAACCGCCGGTAGCGGACCGACGCGGGCGGGATCGCGTCGGCGCCATCGACGAGCCAGATCTCCCCCTGCCGTGTCGCGACGGCAAGCGCCGCGGGGGCCGCCGGATCGGTCGGCAGCGCGATCCCGCTGACCTCGAGAACCGGGCCCCCCGGCGGCGCCTTCCAGCCGGTGTCGCGCGACTCGCGGATCGCCTCCGGCGCCGCGATCGTGACGATCCGGTAATGCCGCGCCTCGTCTTCGAGCGTGGCGCCGCGCGCCACGAGCGTTACGGCAGCCAGGAGCAGGGCCGGTGCTCGACGTGCGATCACCATCGGTAGAGCACCTCCACGGCCGTGCCGTCGGCGGGGAGCTCGACGAGCCACTCCCGCGAATCTCGCCGCTCTCGCAACCGCGGCCGGGCCGCTGCGGCGACGCTGACGACGACGCCATCCTCCCGCGCCACGGTGAGCCGATCGGTGTTGGCGGCGCGGGGCTCGAGCGCCTGCCCGGCCGCGAGGCGCACCACCAGCGCCGCGTCCGGCGCGGCACCGGCAGCGGAGAACCGGCGCGCGAGCCCCCCGGTGACCGGCTCGTAGCGCTCCGTCACGGTCGTCCCGGCCACCGTCCAGCGGAGCGTGGGGACGCCCGCCGCGTCGAGCGCGTAGCCGAGGAACCGCACGGCGACGTCGTCCGGCCACGGCGCGGCGTCGTCGGTGAGCGGGGCGACGGGAGGTCCGGCATCGATCGGCACGGCCGCTCCGAGCGGATCGGTGGGGGGCGCGCTCTTGGCGAGGATCCAGGTGCCACGGGCGTCGACGAACCGCCCGCGCCACGCTTCGGCGAGGCGGCAGCGCTCGGCGTCGAACGCGACATGGACGCCGGCCGGGAAGCCGACCGCGATCGCGTGCGTCCCGGCACGCGACATGAAGGTGCGGAACACGATCGGCCGGTCGGTCGGCACGAGCTCGACGTCGCTGGCCGCCGCCTCGCGGATCCGTGCCGGGAGCGGCGCGGGCTGCTTCTGCGCGAGCCAGTGCCAGACCGCGGCCACCTGGCGCTCGGCATCGCCGTCGAGGATCGTGCGCGGGCGCGTGTCGCCGAAGAACGCCGGCATCTTCGTCAGCGGCCGGACATCCTGCGGATGGAGGAGGAGCCGGCGGAACCAGGCCGGCTCGACGCGCTTGGTCACGTCGGCGAGGTTGACGCCGATCACGCCGGGGAGCGCGTGCTCCCCGAGCGCGTGGCACTGGATGCAGCCGGCGTCGAGGATCCGCGCCGCGCCGTCGAACGTTTCGGCCCGCGCCGCCGGGTCGTCGGGAAGCGGTGGCGGGAAGGGGACGTCGTCGCCTCTCCGGTCGGCCGCGGCGAGCGTTGCCGGCAGCGGCTTGACGAGCACCTGGGGGTAGGCCGGCATCCGCGCGAGCATGAACGGCCGCAGCGTCCCCGAGCCGTCGAGGACCTTGGCGAGCCAAGCCGGCGTGAGGCGGGCACCGACGCCGTCGAGGCGCGGCGGCAGCCGTCCCTCGTCGCCGAGATCGACTTGGCCGAGTGTCTCGAAGAACTCCGTCCGTCCGTGTCCCACGCCGCCGCGGCCGTCGCGCTCGTGGCAGGCGAGGCAGTTGAGCCGGTGGAGCGCCGTCTCCAGCGGGGCGCGGCCGTCGGCGCGCGCACCGAACATCGCGGTGATCGCGGCACGCTGCGCGCCGTCGAGCGGATAGTGGATCGGTGCGCGGCCGGCGGCTCCCGTGGCCGGCGCCGCGGCGATGCACGAGCGCGGCGCGGCCGGGTCGAGATCGGCCAGCGGCGTCGCGGAGGATGTGGCGGAGGGCGCGCCGGTCGTGTGGCAGGCGTGGCAGCGCCACTCGGCGAAGGCCGCTCGGCCGCGCTCGACGAGGTCGGCGGCAGCCGTGCCGCCGGCCGGGTCGGCCGCCGGCACCGGGCCGTCGCCGGGAAGCGCCTCGAGGAGCGCCGCGGCGATGTCGGCCGCCTCGATCGCCTTGAGTTTCATGTCGGGCATCCGTCCCGCCGGCCGAGCATGGAGCGGCACGAGGAGAAACTCGGTCAGACCACGGCGCGTGTATTTCGACCCCACGTGCGACAGCGTTACCGACCGGAACGGCGCCTCGAGTGCCGGCAGTCCGGCCGCGATCCGGTCGTCGACGTCGAGGTCGGCGGCCAACGCCTCGCGCGCCATCGGCCCGGCGCGCCCCGCGTGGCCCGGCAGTGGATCGTGGCAGGCGACGCAGCCGACGCGGTGGTAGAGCGTCCGCCCCGTCGTCGCGGTGCCCCGTTCCCAGAACGCCGGCGGCATCGGATTGAGACCGCTCGGCTTCGGCAGCGGCACCTCGGCGCGGAGGGACCCGAGATAGGCGGCCAGTGCCCTGACGAGCCCGTCGCGCTCGCCCTCCGGTGCGGCCGCCAGCGCGTGGGGCATCGTCGTGCCGGGGGCGGCGCGGGACGGCTCGGCGAGGAACGCCGCCAGCCAATCCAGCGCGACGCGCCCGCCGACGCCGGAGAGGTCGGGCCCCGGCTTGGCCGCGAGTTGCTCGTCGGGCGAGGCATGGCAGGCGGCGCAGCCGAGCTCGCCGACGAGGATGCGTCCGGCGGCCGCCGGCGGCAGATGCCCGGGACTGTCCGGCGCGGTTCGGGCGAACCGCTCGAACGCCGCCACGACGGGCGCGGGGTCGGCCGCGCGGCCGACGGTGGCGACGGCCCATGCCAGCACGGCGACGGCGGCCCGCAGCGGCGTCACGCGGTCGGTCATGGCTGGGAGCGCCACGGGGATCAGGCGAGGACTTCGGTGACGACGCGGGCGGTGCGCCCGGCGGTGATCCGCTGCTCGACGCCGTTGTGGCGGTAGACGAGCGCGTCGTGGTCGAGCCCGAACAGGGAGAGCACCGTCGCCTGCCAGTCGTTGGGGGTGACGACGTTCTCGACGGCGCGGTGGCCGACCTCGTCGGTCGCGCCGTACGTCATCCCCGGGCGGATGCCGCCGCCTGCCATCCAGATGCTGAATCCCTGGCCGTTGTGGTCGCGGCCGCACTGGTCGCCGCTCCCCTCGGTGACCGGGAGCCGGCCGATCTCGCCCCCCCAGTGGACGAGCGTGGTGTCGAGCAGGCCGCGCTGGGCGAGGTCGGTCACCAGCGCCGCCGCCGGCCGGTCGGTGCGCTTGCAGATCGCCGGCAGCGCGGTGCGGATGCCGGTGTGGGTGTCCCACGGCTGGCCGCCGAGGAACAACTGCACAAAACGCACGCCGCGCTCGACGAGGCGCCGCGCGATCAGGCAGCGCGTGCCGTATTCGCGCGTCGCCGGGTCGTCGAGGCCGTAGAGACGGTGGGTGGCGGAAGTCTCCCGGGAAATGTCGAGCGCGTCGGTCGCCGCGAGTTGCATTCGCGCCGCCAATTCGTAGCTCGCGATCCGCGCCTCGAGATCGGACTCGCCCGGGTGGGTGGCGAGATGGCGGCGGTTGAGGGTCGAGAGCAGCGCCAGGTTGCGGGCCTGCATCCGGCCGGCGAGACGCGGTGGCGGGACGAGATCGGGGATCCGCGGCTCCTTGGCGCGGAGGACCGTTCCCTGGAACAGCGGCGGCATGAACCCGCTCGACCAGTTGCTGACGCCGTCGACCGGGTGCCCGTCGGGATCGACGAGCACCATGTAGGCGGGCAGGTCCTGCGACTCGCTCCCCAGCGCGTAGGTCAGCCAGCTCCCCACGTGGGGCCGGCCGAGGACGGCCGGGATGCCGCCGTGGAAATAGCGGATCGAGACTTCGTGGCCGTTGTGGCCGGTGTGCATCGAGCGCACCAGGCAGATCCGGTCGGCGATTCCCTGGAGTCCGGGCAGCAATTCGCTGATCTCGATCCCCGCCCCACCGCACTTCGTGAACTTCCACGGGCTGCCGAACAGCTTCTTGCTCGCCCGGTTGACGAAGCTGTAGACGACCTCGCCCGAGTAGTCGACGCCGTCGAGGCGCGACAGCTCCGGCTTGGGATCGGTGAGGTCCATGTGCGCCGGCCCGCCGTGCATGAACAGCGAGATCATCGCCCGCGCCCGCGGCGCCGCAGGCGGGGCCTTGGGGCGGAGGTCGAACGACACCGGCCCCAGCGGCGGCTTGGCCGGGGCGGCGAGCAGCCCCTCACGCGCGAGCATTTCCGCCAGCGCCACCGCCCCGAGCCCCATGCCGGCCTGGGCGAGGAACGCGCGGCGCGAGCGCGCCGCGGCCGGCAAGGCGTCGTCATCGGCGGCTGGCCGGTCAGTCGACATACAGGAACTCGTTGCAGGAAAGGAGCTGCTGGCAGAGATTCGCCAGCGCCTCGGCCCGCGCC